>Ga0156085_1062_pt1 | contig 60319 bp, 62 predicted proteins | sample RifCSPlowO2_02_FD_107738 | JGI IMG/M metagenome (GOLD analysis project Ga0156085, IMG submission 107738) | Burkholderiales bacterium RIFCSPLOWO2_02_FULL_67_64 | reverse complement strand
CTGCCGCCGGCTTCTTCTTGCTTGGCATAGATGCTCCTGTTCGTCATGCTATGCCTCAAACACAAAATTTCTGACAGGCTCCGGTTCCGTGGCCTGCAACATCGCTTGTCGATCTCTCTGATAGGCCCTTCGCCCGCAGGCACTTTGACGACCACTCTTCAAGCCCCTTCACGGGTACCCCAGCAGGCGGGTAGAGGTGTCCTGCTCTTCGGTTCGCGGGCCTAGCTGGGGCAGTCGGTCAAGCGTGCGAGGTGGCCCGGCCTGTGGCGCGCCTGGCGATCGCAGCTTTTGGCATGGACACTTTGACGGTGGGCGCCATGCCCGCCGTGGCGGCCATGTCAATCAGGGTGTCCAGCGAGAACAGATTGACCTTGCCACGCATCAGGTCCGATATGCGCGGCTGGGTCACGCCAAACAGGGTTGCGGCCTGGGCCTGGGTCATGCCTTGCTGGCGGATGACTTCGGCCAGGTTCATCATGAGGTCAGAGCGGGCGCGCATGCTGGCCGCTTCCTGTGGGGTATCTTCGATGGCGTCCCACACACTGGCGAATCGCTTTTTCTCGGTCATGGTGCAAGCTCCTTCATCAATGCCTTGAGTCGTTGGCGGGCCAGGTCAATGTCTCGCTTGGAGGTTTGCTGGGTCTTCTTCTGAAAACAATGCAGCACGTACACCGCATCGGCCAGCTTGGCGATGTACACCACGCGGAAGGTGCCTGCCTCGTCCCATATGCGCAACTCCGACACGCCAGCGCCGATGCTGGACATGGCCTTGGCGTCGTCCGGTAACAGTCCGTGCTGCACCTTGTCCAACTGGTAGCCGACCTCACGCTTGGCGGTTTGCGGAAAGCTCCGCAAGTCATCCAAGGCAGAGGCACAAAACGCGATGGGCTTCATGGCAGGACTATACAGATTTTTGTATTTTTTGTGACCACGGCCCAAGAGGCCACAACAAGAAGCTTCCCCGGCTCAGCTTTTGCTCCAAACCGAACATCGGCTCGCACCAGAATACGAGCGGCCATCTGTTCCAAGCCCGTGCATGGCTCAGCTGCCGTTAGCCAGCAGCCGGAAGCCTTTGCCGCGCATGCAATGCGCCACCATGAGCTCTTGCTCGGACTTGGGGACCTTGCTCAGACCCACCTGAAAGCGGCAGTCGGACAACTGGGTATAGGTGTCATTGGCGCTCACATCGGGCTTTTGCCAGGATGGGGGTTTGGAAGATGCACATCCCGCGAGCACCAGCGCCGCGATCAGCATCCCTGCGGTCTTGATCATCGAAAAATCCTTGGGTAAAAAAACAGGCGGTCGCAGCATAACAAACGCCGCCCCGCCTGTTCCCCTCAGGGGCATGGCGCTCAGGCCACCATGCCCGGGTTGCCTTCCATGCCGATGAGCTGCGGGGTGTTGATCTTCACGTCCTTGATGACCTTCTTGTCGCGCAGGTAGCCCGAGACCAGGTCCCAGATCGGTTCGCCCTGCACGCCCTCTTGCACCGAGGCCCAGCCCGCGACCTTGTACTTCTTGTCGGCATCGATCGGTTTGCCTTTGAGGGTCATGTTGTTGATGCGCTGGCCGACCGCGGCCTTGGGCGCCAGGCTGTAGCTCAGACCGCCCACGCGCACCATGTCGCCGCCCTGCTGGTAGTAGGGGTCGGGGTTGAAGATGTTGTCCGCGATGTCTTCGAGGATGCCCTTGATCTGCTCGCCGGTGAATTCGTTGAGCGTGGTGGCCGGGTAGGTCAGCGCCATCTGGTCCATCATGCGTTCGTAGGTGATCACGTCGCCGGGCAGCAGCGAGGTGCCCCAGCGCACGCCGGGCGAGAACGACATGTCGGCGCCCTTGCCTTCGATCAGTGCGTCGCAGATCACCTGGTCCCACGAGCCGTTGAAATTGCCGCGGCGGTACAGCAGGTCCTCGGTCACGGCGAGCTTCTCTTCGAGCTTGTCCTTGAACGGCGCGCGCACCTTGTCGATGTAGGCCTGCATGGCCTTGTCGGCCGGCAGCAGGTTGGAGAACACGGGCAGCAGCTTGTAGCGGAAGTCCTGCACCTTGCCGCCGCGCACATCGAAGTCGAGCACGCCCAGGTATTTGCTGTTGGAGCCGGCGTTGGTCACCAGGGTCTGGCCGCCGGCGTTTTTCACGATCACCGGCGCGGGCATGCCGTCGTGGGTGTGGCCGCCCAGCACGGCGTCGATGCCGCGCACGCGCGAGGCCATCTTGATGTCCACGTCCATGCCGTTGTGCGACAGCACGACCACCACCTGCGCGCCCTTGGCGCGGGCTTCGTCCACCGTCTTCTGCATGTTCTCGTCCTGGATGCCGAAGGACCAGTCGGGCACCATGTAGCGCGGGTTGGCGATCGGGGTGTAGGGGAAGGCCTGGCCGATCACGGCCACCTTCACGCCGTTCATCTCGCGCATGGAATACGGCGAGAACACGAGGTCGCCGAAGTCGGTGGTCTTGACGTTCTGCGCCAGGAATTCGATGTGGCCCTTGAAGTCCTTTTCCACGATCTCCTGCACGCGCTTGGCGCCGAAGGTGAATTCCCAGTGCGGGGTCATCATGTTCACGCCCAGCAGCTTGCAGGCGTCCACCATGTCCTGCCCGTTCGTCCACAACGAGGTGGCCGAGCCCTGCCAGGTGTCGCCGCCGTCAAGCAGCAGCGCGTGCGGGCGGCTGGCCTTGAGCTGCTTGACCAGCGTGCTCAGGTGCGCGAAGCCCCCCACCTTGCCGTAGGTCTTGGCGGCCTGCGAGAAGTTGAGGTAGGTGAAGGCGTGCGCCGCCGCGGTGTTGGGCTTGAAGCCGAAGTGCTTGAGCAGCTGTTCGCCCACGATGTGGGGCGGGCGGCCCACCGCGTCGGCCACGCCGAGGTTGACGTTGGGCTCACGGAAGTAGATCGGCTGCAGCTGGGCGTGGCAGTCGGTGAAGTGCAGGAAGCTGACGTTGCCGAACTTGGGCACGTCGTACAGGCGCTCGCCCGCGCCGGGCGTGGCGGCCAGCACATCCTTGTGGCTGAGCGCCATGCCAGTGGCACCGGCCACGGCCAGCACCTGCATGAATTCGCGGCGGCTGAAGCTCATAAAAGTCTTTCGGTGGCACCCCTGCCGCGCTGCGCGCGTCCCCCTCAAGGGGGCGGCATCTGCGGCCCGGCAAAGCCGGTCCCGCGATGCCCTGGCTTGCAGGGCACCGTGCGCGGCTGGGTGGGGTTGGGTTATTGGTTAACGGGAGATTTCGGATCGAGCAACAGCGCCATGACGTGCTGGATCTGCTTTTCGTTCAGGATCCCCATGTGGCCCGCGCGTGGCATCTGCGAACAGGCGTTGTAGGCACGCGAGTTCCACAGCTTGCCCCAGGTGTATTCCACGATGGCCTTGCCCGCTGGGCTGTTCAGGTCGGTCGCGCCGCGCAGCTTGCCGTAGTTGTAGAGGCTGGGGCCCAGGTTGCCGAAGGAGATTTCTTCCTTGCTGATCTGGTGGCAGTTGTAGCAGTTGCCGCCGTTGGCGTCGCCGGCCTTGTCGCTCCAGGTCAGGCCACGCCCACTCTGGGCGATCTTCTCGCCCTCTTTCCAGTCACCGAGGAATTGGCCGTCGCTGGGCATCTTCACGGTTTTCAGGTTGGCGGCTTCGATCGCCTTGGCGGTCGTCTCGTCCAGCGGCTTGCCGGCCACGTCGGCGGCGCTGCACAGGCGGTTGGCTTCGTCCTGCTGCAGGCGGTCCACCTTGGCGATGCCGCGGTCCTGGAACGAGTTCTTCATCACCTCGGCCGCGGCCTTGTCGTAATCGGCCCCGGAAGGCGACGACGTGCAGCCGGCCAGCGCCACCAGCGCAGCGGCCACGGGAATCAGGGCGTATTTCATGCTTGTGTTCATGTCGGTGTCTCCAGGTCAGCGCTTGATGGCCGGCACGATGGACTCGGCGCTCTTGGCGTTGACGCCCATGTACACGCCCAGCGCGATGGTGGCTTCGCTGCCGAACTTGGGCTCGGGGAAACGCTGCTGGCGGTAGCAGTCGTTCAGGCGCCGCTGCATGCTCCACATCTGCGCGTTGGACACGCGGTAGGCGGGCCAGGCCGCGAAGCCGATGCCGTCACCCGGGTTCTTGGTCAGGTTGGGCAGGTCCTGCAGGCGGATGCGCCCGCCGTCGGTGCCATGGCACGAAGCACACGAAAAGTCGTGCGGGCCACCACGCGCGAAGAACAGGCGCTTGCCCACCTCGTACATGGTCTTTTCCTGCTCGTGGGTTTGCGACAGGTTGAAGCGCATCCCCTTGGAGGCTGTCGCCACGTAGGTGGCGAGCGCCGTCACGTTGGCCATTTCGCCCTTGCCGAACGGCGTCTTCATGATCTCGGCGGCGTTGAAGCCCTGCAGGGTTTCCATGCAGGTGATCAGGCGCGTTTCCAGGTCCTGCACGCGGCCGGTGTCCTTGAAGTATTTCGGCAGCTCCACAAAAGCGCCCGCGACGACCCCGGGGCCCTTGCCCAGATCGCACTGTTCGAGCGACGCGTTCTTCGGCCCACGCTTCTTCTTCCAGAGCTCCTCGCCCTTCATCTCGAAAAGTTCGGCGGGGTTACCGTCCTGCAGCATCTCGCGGTACTTGGCAATGCCGTCGAGCGTGGCGTTGCCCTGGGCATGCACAGCGCCGGCGGCGATCAGACCACCCAGCGCCAAAGCGGCGCCGCAAGCAGTGAGTTTCATGGGTATCTCCTTCGTTGTATCTGACGCGGTCTGCACCGCCAAGGTCACCGCGGAACCGGCTCCGCCGGGCCGCAGGTGACGCCCCTTGAAGGGGTCGCGCGCAGCGCGGCGGGGGTGGCTCAGCCGATTCAGGCAATCGCGGCTTCGTCGCTGCGGGACTCGCCCTTGGTGTCGGTCCACTTCACCACGATCTTGTCGCCCTTGGCGCCGCCCTTGAACTTGAAGGACAGGAACGGGTTCTGCGACACCGAGCCGCTGAACATGGCCTTGAGCACGGTCTTGCCATTGCTGGTGGCTTCCACGTCTCGGATGAAGTGGGCGGGGATGAGGGCGCCGGCCGCGTCTTTGCGGGTGCCCGGTTCCATGGGGTGGGACATGAGCACGCGAACGGTGGTGACTTCACCAGCGAGGGCGGCACGGATGCGCATCGGGTCTGCCATGATGGACTCCTATCAATTCAAAAAGTGGTTGGTGGGGTTGCGGGGTGTGGGTTCGGGGCGGTCAGCCGCCGCATCCACCCAGCGTCACCTTGGTTTCCTTGGACGCCGAGAACAGCTTGCCGTCGGCCTTGACGACCGCGATCACGTTGGTGCTCTGGCCCATCTTCAGACGGGTCTGCACGTCGGCTTCGGTGCCGGCGGGAATGAAGAACGCACACGACAGGGGCGTGGGGTTCTTCTCGACGATCAGGTACATCTCGGTCGTGTTGGGCAGCTTGCTGGTGGCGCCCACGGGCACCACGGCGCCGTTCTCGGCGATGTCGGGCGAGACCACGCTGACCTGGTCGCTGGTGGCGGGGGTACCGCCGATGGCCTTGAGCGCGTCGTCCAGGGTCTTGACCTGGAAGCTGGCCTGCTCCACGGCGGCCTGGGCCTGGCTCTGGGTGACGATGCCCAGGGACACCAGGGTGGCGAACGCGCCGGTGGTCTTGATGGCGGTGCGGCGGGAATTGTTCATGTCGAACTCCTGATAAGAAAAGGTGGGTGGGTTTATTTGTCGGGCGCGCCAGCCAGAACCCAGGCGGCCAGCAGTTTAAGTTCGTCGTCTTTCAGCGCGGCCTGTGGGGGCATGGGCACCGGGCCGTAGAGACCGGAGCCGCCCGACTTGATGCGCGCGGCCACCTTGTCCAGCGCGTCGGCCTGGCCCTTGTGTTTGGCCGCCACGTCCTTGTAGGCCGGGCCCACGATCTTCTTGTCGGCCGCATGGCAGGCCAGGCAGGCGCTTTTGGACGCCAGCGCCTTGGCCGCCGCCGCATCCACCGCGAAGACACCCGCTGTGGTCAGCAGGGCCGCGGCGGCCAGGACGGTCTGTTTGAAATCCATCTTCATAGCTTAGGGTCTCCTTGGGTTGAAACGAATGGGGTTAACGAGTAGATGCGAATATATTTGAGTACAACCATGATGAATGCCATGCGCCGTGTTCAAGCGGTGTGGCTCAGCGGGCGCCGGCCGCGATCCACTGCGCGATGGTTCGGGCGTCGGCTTCATTGAGCTGGTCTTGCGGCGGCATGGGCACGCTGCCCCACACCCCCGAGCCACCGGTCTTGATCTTGCCGGCCAGATAGGCTTCGAGGTCGGCCCGGCCCTTGTGTTTGGCGGCGATCTCGTTGAAGCCCGGGCCCACGATCTTGTTCTTCACGCCGTGGCAGGCGGTGCAGGCGTTGGTCGCCAGCAGGCCCTTGACGTCGCCACCTGCCGGAGCGGCCGCGGCCACCACCACCGCCTTGGGCGCTGGGGCCGAACCCACCGGGCCTTGGGGCGCAGGCCGGGTCGTGTCGGCACCGCGCACCGGCCCGATGATGCGGTTCTGCTCGGCGATGTTGCCGTGCGCATCGCGTGCGAAGGCCGGCAACGAGCTGTGGACCACCGGATCGACGGCGCAGTTCTTCATGCAGGCCACGTTCTTCACGTCGCCCTTGCCATTGGCCTTCCACAGCGGTTCGTGGAACACCATGCCGTTGCGGTTGGGCATGCGTTTCTGCACCTCGGCGATGTTCTTGTCGCTCAGCGTGAAGTCGGCGGGCACCACCTCGGCCAGGCTCAGCAGGTAGGCCAGCACGCCATAGACCTCGTCGGTCTTGAGCGTCTTGGGCGCGTTCCAGGGCATGGCGCGGTTGATGTAGTCGAACAGCGTGGAGACGGTCGCCACCTTCATGATGGTCGTCTTCTGCGGCACGATGCTCTTGCCCTCTTCCAGCCCCTTGACGCGACCGGTCTTGATGTCGTCCTTCGTGGTGCCGCCGATGAGGGGCGTGAACACCTCGTTGGACTCACCGAAAGTGCCATGGCAGGAAGCGCACTTGCCCTCCCACACCGTCTCGCCCAGCGAGACACTGCCCGCGCCGGCGGGCAGACCCTTGAAGTCGGGACGCACATCAATGTCCCAGGCCTTGACCTCGGCCGGCGTCGCATCGCGACCCATGTTGGACCACGGTTTGTCTTGGGCGAAGGAAGGAGCAGAAACGCTGCCCAGCAAAGCCAGGGCGAGCGAAGCGATGCCCCGCGAGCCCAGAAAGCCGCGCAACCGGCTTTGCCGGGGCGCAGGCTTTGCCCCCTTGAGGGGGGATGCGTTTACACGAAGTGAAAAAGCGACGGGGGTGTTCATTTAATAAACCTGCACGTTGGAGACTTCACCGTTTTCGGACACCAGCCAGCTCTGGATGGCGTTCTGGTGGTAGACGGAGCGCGTGCCGCGCACGGCACGCAGCTGGTTGATCTTGGGCTGCACATAGCCCGTGCTGTCGATGGCACGGCTCTGCAGAATGGCGGGCTTGCCGTCCCACACCCAGTCGATGTTGAAACGCGTGAGCGCCTTGGGCAGCACCGGGCCTTCGATGCGCGCGGTGCGCCAGTTGCGGCCCCCGTCCACGCTCACGTCCACCCGCTTGATCGTGCCGCGGCCGGACCAGGCCAGGCCGGTCACGTTGTAGTAGCCCTTGTCCAGCAGCGTCTGGCTGCCCGAGGGCGTGGTGATCACGCTCTTGGTTTCCTGGATGCCGGTGTACTGGCGGTGCGTGCCGTCGGGCATGTGGTCGATGTAGTGCACCGCCTCGTCCTTGGCCGCGTACTTCTGGTCGCCCACTTCGATGCGCCGCAGGTACTTGACCCAGCTCACGCCCTGCACACCCGGCACCACCAGGCGCAGCGGGTAGCCGTTTTCGGGGCGCAGCATCTCGCCGTTCATGGCCCAGGCCACGATGCAGTCGTCCATGGCGCGCTCGATGTCGATCGTGCGCGTCATCGAAGAACCGTCGGCGCCTTCGGCCAGCACGTACTTCGCGGCCTTCTTGTCGACGCCGCACATCTCCAGCAGCGTGGACAGCAGCACGCCGGTGAACTCGGAGCAGCTCACCATGCCGTGCGTGTACTGCACGGTGGGCACGGCCACGTTGCCCCACTCGGTGGCCGAATTGGCGCCGCATTCGATGAAGTGGATGCGCGAGACACTGGGCAGGCGCATCAGGTCGTCCATGGTGAACACGCGCTGGCGCTTCACGAGACCGTTGACCATCAAACGGTGCTTGCTCGGGTCGATGTCCCACCAGCCCTGGTGGTGGCGCTCGAAATGCAGGCCGCTGGGCGTGATGATGCCGAACAGGCCCTGCAGCGGCGTGAAGCTCACCGAGGCCTGGTTCACCCGGGTCAGGCCCGGGCTCTGGCGGCGCTGCAGGTTGGCTTCCCACTTGCTGGGCTTGCCGTAGCCATCGGTCACCACCGACTGGCCCAGGCCCGTGCTGTGCTCGGGCAGTTTCAAGATGGCGTCTTCGCCTTCGGCCGCCATGGCGCGGGTGGCCGCACCCGCCGAGGCGGCCACGCCGGCGCCCATGGCCAGCGCGGTGCCCATGAAGCGGCGGCGGGCCTTGCGGGCCTGCTCCAGCTTCTCGGGACTCAAAAAATGCTCCGGCGCGGGCAGGACGCGCCCAATGACGTCGCTCAGGTCTTTAGACACTTGCTTTTTCCTTCTGGTTGGCGGGGGGAGTTCGTCGGGAGGTGGCCGGCGCCTGCGCGGCCGGGCCGGGGGAGGTGTCGTCGGCGAAATGGCGCAGGCCATCGCCCGATTTCGCTGCGTTTTCAAGGCGGCCCAGGACCTGCATCGACACCGTGCGGCACAGCTCGATGTACATCGGGTCGGCCACCTTGTAGAAGATCTGGGTCCCTTCGCGGCGGCGCGAAAGCATGCCGGCCTGGTACATCAAACCCAGGTGCCGCGACACATTGGCCTGCGCCAGACCGGTCACCCGGATGATCCCGTTGACGCACTTTTCCTCCTGGCACAGCGCGTGCAGGATGCGCAGGCGCGTGGGCTCGCCCAGCACGCTGAAGTAGCGCGCCACGGACTCAAAAACCTCGTGCATGTCATCCACAGATATGTCTCCGGCCTGGGTTTGATTTCGATCAATTAACTATATGATTGATTGCCTATATACAGATTAGTGTAAACCCGAATTTCTCCACTTTTCTGACGGGCGGCACCCTTTGTCGCACGCTTCATCGTGCCCTCCGGGCCCCGCACAGCGCGCACCCGGCCCACCAGAAACCGTCCGGGAGCCCCCATGCCGGTCCGGGTTTTTCCAACGCTTGTGGCTGACCCCTGGCTGACCGCGACCGAAAAACTGCGGCCAAAAGCGCTAGGGTTTTCACGGTCCAGACGGGCCGGCGGGCGATGCTAGCATCAAGCATTTAAATATGCGTAAGCACTGATTAATACGGTTCCGCATGGGGCCCTGCTACAGTTTTTGGATGCTGCTCGGTTCAACCCAACCCCAGGAGGTGAAGATGGTCAAGACGATGAAATGGCTGGCTGCGGGCGCGTTGTGCGCCGCTGCCGTGGGGGCGCAGGCCCAGGTCGATCAGGTCAGGGTCTGGGCTTCGGCCTGCGCCAACTGCCATGGCACCGATGGCCGGGCCCTGCAGGGCAACGAGCCCCTGGCCGGCAAGGACAAGGACGAGCTGGTCCAGAAGCTGATGGACTTCAAGACCGGCCGCAAGCCCGCCACGCTCATGCACCAGATCTCCAAGGGCTACTCCGACGAGCAGCTCCAGCAGATCGCCGCCTACTTCGCCGCCCAGAAGAAATAAGGAGACCGGTCATGCAACGTCGTCAATTTGTACAAACGCTCGGCGCGGGCTCCGCCATCGCCGGTCTGGGCTTCATGAGCGGCTGCGCCACCCCCGGTGGCAGCGGCGCCAAGGTGGTGGTGGTCGGTGGCGGTTACGGCGGCGCCACCGCCGCCAAGTACGTGCGCCTCTTCTCCGACCACGGTGTCCAGGTCACCTTGGTCGAGCCCAACGCGGCCTTCGTCTCCTGCCCCGTCTCCAACCTGGTGATCCAGGGCAGCAAGACGCTCGCCGACATCACCACGCCCTACGACAACCTCGCCAAGCGCCACGGCGTGAAGATCGTGCGCGATCGGGTCGCCAGCATCGACCCCGACAAGCGCATGGTCAAGCTCGCGGGCGGCGGCGAACTGCCCTACGACCGCCTGATCCTCTCGCCCGGCATCGACTTCATGTGGGACAGCCTGCCCGGCATGGCCAAGCCCGGCGCGCAGGACAAGGTGCTGCACGCCTGGAAGGCCGGCGCCCAGACGGTGGCGCTGCGCCAGCAGCTCGAAGCCATGCCCGACGGCGGCGTGTACGCGCTGTCGATCCCGCTGGCGCCCTACCGCTGCCCGCCCGGCCCCTACGAGCGCGCCTGCATGGTGGCCAACTACTTCAAGAAGGCCAAGCCCAGGAGCAAGGTGGTGATCTTCGACGCCAACGACGACATCCAGTCCAAGAAGGGCCTGTTCATGAAGGCCTGGAAGGAACACTACGACGGCATGATCGACTACCGCCCCAAGCACAAGGTGGTGGACGTGGACGCCGCCACCAACACCCTGAAGTTCGAGTTCAACGACGACTTCAAGGCCGCCGTGGCCAACGTGGTGCCCAACATGCGCGCGGGCGAGATCGCCGTGAAGACCGGCCTGGCCACGGCCAACGCCCGCTGGTGCGAGGTGGACTTCCTGACCTTTGAATCCAAGGCCCACAAGAACATCCACGTGCTGGGCGACGCGATCCAGATCGCCCCGGGCATGCCCAAGTCGGGCCACATGGCCAACCAGCACGGCAAGACCTGCGCGGCCGCGGTGGTGTCCCTGCTCGCGGGCAAGGCGCCGCCTTCGCTGCCGATCTACGCCAACACCTGCTACAGCTTCGTGACCGACGAAGACGTGGTACACGTGGCCAGCGTGCACCGCTACGACGCCGAGAAGAAGACCATGCTGCCGGTGCCGGGTGCGGGCGGCGTGTCGGTGGCGGCCAGCGAACTCGAAGGCCGCTACGCCCATGCGTGGGCGCGCAACATCTGGGCGGATAGTTTGGCTTGACCCCCCGCGCCGCCTTCGGCGTCACCCCCCTGGAAGGGGGGCAGCATCTGCGGCCCGGCAAAGCCGGTTCCGCGATGCTTTGGGCGGCGCTGCTTCGATCGATAGGGATCGCGCTCCGGTGCGACCAGAAGAGTGACACCTATGAATTGCAAGACATCATGGACCGGCATCGCCCTGGGGGCGGCCTTTCTGCTAGGCGCCTCGGGCGCTTGGGCCCAGGCCGACGAGGCCCGCGCGAAGAAGATCGCTGGAGGCTCCTGCTTCCTGTGCCACGGGGCGCAGGGCGAGTCCACCAGCGAGATCTTTCCGCGTCTGGCCGGGCAACACGCCGAGTACATCGCCAAGCAGCTCACCGCCTTCAAGAATGGCCAGCGCAAGAGCACGGCCATGGTCGAGATGGTGGCCAAGCTCACGCCCGACGAGATGCTGGCGCTGGGCAAGTACTACGAGAAGATGAGCATTCCGCGCGAAGAGCCGAAAGACCCGCAGCTCGCCGCCGTGGGCCGCTACATCTTCTACAACGGCAACAAGTTCAGCGGCGTGCCGGCCTGCGTGAGCTGCCACGGCGCCAACGCCGAAGGCGCGGCCAACCTGCCCCGCCTCGCAACCCAGTTCTCGGGCTACATCCACACTCAGCTGAAGTCGTTCAACAAGCGCGAGCGCACCAACGACAACGCGGTAATGCACACGGTGGTGGAGAAGATGACCGAGCTGGAGATGGCCGCGGTGGCCGAATACGTCAGCAGCAAGTAGGGCTCCCCCCTGCGCCGCTGCGCGGCTTCCCCCCAGGGGGACCACGCCCTTGGACCGGCGAAGCCGGATCTTCGGCGTGTGCTGGTTGACTTCCCCTCGTTGGCAGACAGGTTCACCCTCCCCCCGCGCCGCGCTTTCAGCGCGTCACCCCCCAGGGGGCGATGCGAGTGGCCCGGCGGAGCCGGTTCCACCGCATCCTGGGCGGGGAAGTCAGTTCTCGCCGGAGGTTTCTCTTCGCGCCTTGCTCAGGCCAGCTTGGCGGCCAGTTCGCCCTTGTCGTAGCGCTTCTGCATCGTCTCCAGGCTGTGCACCTGGGTGATCCGGCTCGCCATGCCAGCCGAGCCGAATGCCTCGTAGCGCGCCGCGCAGATCGCCTGCATCGCCTTGGTGGCTTCCTTGTAGAACTTGCGCGGGTCGAAGTTCTTGCGGTCATCAGTCAGGTGCTTGCGAATCGCGCCGGTGCTGGCCATGCGCAGGTCGGTGTCGATGTTCACTTTGCGCACGCCGTTGCGGATGCCTTCGACGATCTCGTCCACCGGCACGCCGTAGGTCACGCCCATGTCGCCGCCGTACTGGTTGATGATCGCGAGCCAGTCTTCCGGCACGCTGCTGGAGCCATGCATCACCAGGTGCACGTTGGGAATACGCTGGTGGATCTCTTTCACGCGGTCGATGCGCAGCACCTTGCCGCTGGGCTTGCTGCTGAACTTGTAGGCGCCGTGGCTGGTGCCGATGGCGATGGCCAGCGCGTCCACCTGGGTCTTGGTCACGAAGTCGGCGGCTTCGTCGGGGTCGGTCAGCAGCATGGAGTGGTCCATCTCGCCTTCGGCGCCGTGGCCGTCTTCCTCGCCGGCCTTGCCGGTTTCAAGCGAGCCCAGGCAACCGAGTTCCCCTTCGACCGACACGCCGCAGGCGTGGGCCAAGTCCACCACCTGTTTGGTGGTGTTGACGTTGTATTCGTAGCTCGACGGCGTCTTGCCGTCGGCCAGCAGGCTGCCGTCCATCATGACCGAGCTGAAGCCCGACTGGATGGAGCGGAAGCAGATGGCGGGGGCGGCGCCGTGGTCCTGGTGCATGCAGACGGGGATGTGCGGGTACATCTCGATCGCGGCGGAAATCAGGTGGCGCAGGAAGGGCTCGCCCGCATACGAGCGCGCACCAGCCGAACCCTGCAGGATGACCGGACTGTTCACCTTGTCTGCGGCCTGCATGATGGCCTGCACCTGCTCCATGTTGTTGACGTTGAAGGCCGGCAGGCCGTAGTGGTGCTCAGCCGCGTGGTCGAGCAGCTGGCGAAGGGAAATGAGAGCCATGGTGTTTCCTTGATGAGGTTGAGCGATGGGGGTGCGGGACAGGCCAGGGTGCCGCGGGTCCGAGTTTCCCGGCCCGCAGGCATCGCCCTCTGGGGGGGTGACGCCGAAGGCGGCGCGGGGGGGACCTATTCCGCGCGGCGCGCCAGCACCTCAAACGCCGGCAGCGTCTTGCCCTCCAGCACTTCGAGGAAGGCCCCACCCCCGGTGGAGATGTAGCCCACGTCTTTCTCGATGCCGTACTTGGCAATCGCGGCCAGCGTGTCGCCACCACCGGCAATGCTGAAAGCGCTGCTTTCGGCAATTGCGTGCGCGATGGTCTTGGTGCCGTTCTCGAAGGCGGCGAACTCGAACACGCCCACCGGGCCGTTCCAGACGATGGTGCCGGCCTTCTTGAGCTGTTCGGCCAGCAGCTGCGCGGTCTGCGGGCCGATGTCCAGGATCAGGTCGTCGTCGGCCACGTCGGTGGCGGCTTTCACGGTGGCCACGGCGTCGGGGCTGAAGCTCTTGGCGCAGACCACGTCGGTCGGGATCGGTACCGCGGCGCCGCGCGCCTTCATGGCGTTGATCACGGCGGTGGCTTCGCCCAGCAGGTCGGGCTCGGCCAGGCTCTTGCCGATCTTCAGGCCGGCGGCGAGCATGAAGGTGTTGGCGATGCCGCCGCCGACGATCAGGCCGTCCACGTTTTTCGCCAGCGCCTGCATCCATCTCGGCCGCCAGCAGCGGGCCGGCGCAGGCGATGGGGGCCGTTTCGGCGATGCCGTAGGTCGTGCCTTCGGCGCGGTGCGCGGTGCCGAAGGCGTCGTGCACGAAGATGTCGCAGAGCTTGCCGAGCTTGGCCGCGAGTTCGGGTTTGTTCTTCTTCTCGCCGACGTTGAGGCGGCAATTCTCCAGCATCACGAGCTCGCCCGGGGCGACGGAGAAGTCGCCATCGACCCAGTCGCTCACCACGCGGATGCTGCGGCCCATGAGTTCACCCATGCGCGCGGCCACGGGGACCAGGGAGTCTTCGGGTTTGAACTCGCCTTCGGTGGGGCGGCCCAGGTGGCTGGTCACCATCACGGCGGCACCGGCGTCCAGCGCCATCTGGATGGCGGGGATGCTGGCGCGGATGCGGGTGTCCTCGGTGATGTTCCCTTGCTCGTCTTGAGGAACATTCAAATCGGCGCGGATGAAGACGCGTTTGTCGCGAGCGAAGCCGCTCGCGCACACGTCGCTGAATCGGAGAAATTTCATGGTGTTCTCCCCGATCAGTGGCGAGCGACGTGCTGCACGAAACGCATCATGTTGCAGGTGTAGCCGTACTCGTTGTCGTACCAGGCCACGACCTTGACGAAGGTGGTGTCCAGCGCGATGCCGGCGTCGGCGTCGAAGATGGAAGGCATGGAGCAGCCGCGGAAGTCGGTGGACACGACCTTGTCGCTGGTGTAGCCCAGAACGCCCTTGAGTGCGCCTTCGCTGGCGGCCTTCATGACCTGGCAGATGTCCTCGTAGCTGGCTTCCTGGTTCAGCTCGACGGTCAGGTCCACCACCGAGACGTCGGAGGTGGGCACGCGGAAGGCCATGCCGGTGAGCTTCTTGTTCAGCTCGGGCAGCACCACGCCCACCGCCTTGGCCGCACCGGTGCTGGAAGGAATGATGTTCTCCAGGATGCCGCGCCCGCCACGCCAGTCTTTGGACGAGGGGCCGTCCACGGTCTTCTGCGTCGCGGTGGCGGCGTGCACGGTGGTCATGAGGCCGCGCTTGATGCCGAAGTTGTCGTTGAGCACCTTGGCCACGGGGGCCAGGCAGTTGGTGGTGCAGGATGCGGCGGAGACGATGGCCTCGCCCGCGTACCTGGCGTGGTTCACGCCGTAGACGAACATGGGCGTGCTGTCCTTGGACGGGGCGGACTGCACCACTTTTTGGGCGCCCGCGTCGATGTGCTTCTGGCAGGTGTCGGCGGTGAGGAAGAAGCCGGTGGACTCGATCACGACGTCGGCACCGATGTCGCTCCACTTCAGGTTCGCCGGATCCTTCTCGGCGGTCAGGCGGATCTTCTTGCCGTTGACCACGAGGTGGTTGCCCTCGACGGCCACCGTGCCTTGAAAACGGCCGTGCACGCTGTCGTACTGCAGCATGTAGGCCAGGTACTCGGGTTCGAGCAGGTCGTTGATGCCGACGACCTCGATGTCCTTGAACTCGGCTTCCTGCGTGACAGCGCGAAACACCATGCGCCCGATGCGGCCGAAGCCGTTGATGCCGATCTTGATGGTCATGAGAAGTCTCCTCGATGGATAAAGAAAATAAGAAAAGGCGTTCAGGCACTGGCCGCTGTGTCGCGGGCCGAGAGCGAGGTGGTCAACGCCGAAAAGTCGGGGATCACGCGATCGGGCCCGCAGGCCTCGATGGGCTCACCCATGTTGTAGCCATAGGGCAGCGCCCACACGGCAATGCCCGCGTTGCGCGCGGTGGCCACGTCGATGCTGGAGTCGCCCACGAACAGTGCGCGCCCGGGCACCACACCGAAACGCCTCAGGCAGTCGTGAATGCCGGCCGGGTCGGGCTTCTTCACCGGCAAGGTGTCGCCGCTGATCACGTGGTCCAACAGCGGCGTGAGCTGGTGCGCGTCCAGCACGGTCTGGGTGTAGCGGCTTTCCTTGTTGGTCACCACCGCGAGCTTCACCCCGGCCGCGCGCAGCGCCTGCAGCGTCTCGCGCACGTGCGGGTAGAGGTGGCTGCGCGTGCCGCAACGTCGCTGGTAGTGCTGGGCGAACTCGGCTTCGATGGCGGGAAAGGCTTCGGCCTCGCGCACCTGCTGGGTGCTGGTGTTGAGCAGCTGGGCCAGGGCCTGGATCAACAGCTCGCGCGTGCCGTGACCGATCCAGTCATTCACGGCCTGCTGCGACACCGTGGGATGACCCAGGGCGGTCAGTGTGTCGTTCACCGCGTCGGCGATTTCGGGCGCGGTCCCGATCAGCGTGCCGTCGAGATCGAACAGGATCAGGTCGTATGGATAGGCCATCGTCATCTCAATGCGTTCCAGGGACGATCTGGTCTGGCAAGGGCTGCTCGCGGCGGTGCGCAGCGCGGTGCACCAGGGTGCGCACCGCCTCGCTCACACGCGCGGCGGTGATGCCGAAGTGCTGGTACAGGTCTTTCGCCGGAGCGGATTCGCCAAACGTCGCAATACCCACCACCACACCGGTACGGCCCACATATTTGCGCCAGAAGTCCGGGTGCGCAGCCTCCACCGCCACCGTGGGCAGGGCCAGCGGCAGCACCATGTCCTGGTAGGCCTCGGACTGGCGGTCAAACACGTTGTTGCTGGGCATGGACACCACACGGGTGCTGATGCCTTCCAGCGCGAGCGCGGCATGGGCGTCCATTGCCAGCGAAGTTTCGGACCCCGTGGCCACGATGACGGCCTGCGGGTGCTTGCCTTCGGCCAACACGTAGCCGCCCTTGCGGATCTTCGCGACCATGGACACGTCGCTCAGGCGCGGCAGGTTCTGGCGTGAGAGGCACAGTGCGCTCGGGCCGTCCTTGCGCTCGATCGCGCAGGCCCAGGCCACGGCGGTCTCCAGGCCATCGGCCGGGCGCCACACGTCCAGGCCGGGGATGATGCGCAGGCTGGGCACGTGTTCGACAGACTGGTGGGTCGGGCCGTCTTCACCCAGGCCGATGGAGTCGTGCGTGAACACATGGATCACGCGCTGCTTCATCAGCGCGGCCATGCGGATCGCGTTGCGGCTGTAGTCGGAGAACGTGAGGAAGGTGCCGCCGTAGGGGATGTGGCCGCCGTGCAGCGCGATGCCGTTCATGATGGCGGCCATGCCGAACTCGCGCACACCGTAGCTCAGGTGGTTGCCCCAGGCATCGCGACCGGCCTTCACGCAACCCTTGAAGTTGGTGAGGTTGGAGCCGGTCAGGTCGGCGCTGCCGCCGAAGAACTCGGGCACCAGCGGCGCCAGCAGGTCCAGGGCGTTTTGGCTGGCCTTGCGGGTGGCGAAGGCGTCGGCCCTGGCGGCGATGGCCTCCAGCACCTCGGGCAGCTTCTGCGCGAAGTCGGGCAACAGGTCCCCGGCCATGCGGCGCTCGAACTCGGCCGCTTCCAGCGGGTACTCGGTGCGGTAGGCCTCGAAGCGCTGGCACCAGGCGCGTTCGGCGGCGGCGCCGCGCTCCACGGCGTTCCAGGCCTGCGCGATCTCGGTGGGGATTTCGAACGGTGGCGCGGTCCAGCCCAGCTCGTCGCGCGTGGCCTGCACCTCGGCGGCGCCCAGCGCGGCGCCGTGCACGTCGTGCGTGCCGGCCTTGTTGGGCGAACCCATGCCGATCACGGTCTTGCAGCAGATCAGCGTGGGTTTGCCGTCGGCGCGGGCGCCCTGCTTTTTCGCGTCCACCAGCGCGGCCTCGATGGCGGCCGGGTCGTGGCCGTCCACGTTGGGGATCACGTGCCAGCCGTAGGCGTCGAAGCGCCTGGGCGTGTCGTCGGTGAACCAGCCTTCAACGTGGCCGTCGATGGAGATGCCGTTGTCGTCGTAGAACGCCACCAGCTTGGACAGGCGCAGCGTGCCGGCCAGTGCACAGGCTTCGTGGCTGATGCCTTCCATCATGCAACCGTCGCCCAGGAAGGCGTAGGTGTGGTGGTCGACGATGGTGTGCGTGACGTCTTCGTCTTCGCGGTTGAACTCCTGGGCGAGCAACTTCTCGGCCAGCGCCATGCCCACCGCGTTGCTGATGCCCTGGCCCAGCGGGCCGGTGGTGGTTTCCACCCCGGGGGTGATGCCCACCTCGGGGTGACCAGCGGTCTTGCTGTGCAACTGGCGGAAGTTCTTCAGCTCACTCATGGGCAGGTCGTAGCCGGTGAGGTGCAGCAGCGCGTAGATCAGCATCGATCCGTGGCCGTTGGACAGCACGAAACGGTCGCGGTCGGGCCAGTGCGGGTTGCCCGGGTTGTGCTTCAAGTGGCGGTTCCACAGCACCTCGGCAATGTCGGCCATGCCCATGGGCGCGCCGGGGTGGCCAGACTTGGCCTTTTCCACCGCGTCCACGGCGAGCATGCGGATGGCGTTGGCCATCTGGCGGGCGAGTTCGGGGGAGGGGTTGTTCATGGGTGACCTTTGGAGGTTCGGGTTTCTTACGGAGGTGTCTTCTGGCGAGCCCCCACCCCTACCCTCCCCCAGCGGGGGAGGGAGCCATGCGGGGAAGCTCGGTCTTTCGCTCCTTCCCCCTCTGGGGGAAGGCGGGGATGGGGGCCCGCGCGAAGCAGCGCCGATCAAAAGTTCAGGCCAGTCCCATGGCCCGTTTTTTCCGCTCAACCATGCGCCAAATAAAGGGCGTGAAGATCAGCTGCATCGCCAGTTCCATCTTCCCGCCCGGCACCACGATGGTGTTGGCGCGGCTCATCATGGAGCCGTTGATCATGCTCAGCAGGTACTGGAAATCGATGCCCTTGGGCTGGGCGAAGCGGATCACCACCATGCTCTCGTCGGCGGTGGGCACGTCGCGCGCCACGAAGGGGTTGCTGGTGTCCACGATGGGCACGCGCTGGAAGTTCACGTGCGTGTGCTGGAACTGCGGGGTGATGTAGTTCACGTAGTCCGGCATGCGGCGCAGGATGGTGTCGGTCACCGCGTCGGCGCTGTAGCCGCGCATGTTCTTGTCGCGGTAGAGCTTCTGGATCCACTCCAGGTTGATGACCGGCACCACGCCGACCAGCAGGTCCGGGTACTTCGCCACGTTGTGTTCGGGCGTGACCACGGCGCCGTGTAGGCCTTCGTAGAACAGCATGTCGGTGTTGGCCGGCAGGTCTTCCCAGGCGGTGAAGGTGCCCGGGTCCTGTTTGTAGGGCGCGGCCTCTTCGGCGTTGTGCAGGTACTTGCGGCACTTGCCCTGGCCGGTTTCGCTGTAGGTGCGGAACAGGTTCTCGATGTCGCCAAACAGGTTGGCCTCGGCACCGAAGTGGCTGAAGTTGTTGTTGCCCGCCTTCTCCGCCTCGGCCGCCTTGACCTTCATTTCCTTGCGGTCGTAGCGGTGGAAGCTGTCGCCCTCGATGATGCCGGCCGTCACGTTCTCGCGGCGGAAGATGTTCTGGAAGGTGCGGGTGACGGTGGACGTTCCGGCTCCCGATGAACCGGTGATCGCGATGATGGGATGGCGTTCAGACATTTGTATCTCCAAAAAACAAATCAATTCGACCGAAGAGGGTCCCACCGAGGGCACCGCGGAACCGGCTTTGCCGGGCCGCCAGTGCCGCCCCCTTGAGGGGGTGACGCGCCCTTGGGCGCGGCGCGGGGGTGGCCTCTAGGCCCGGAAAAGCGAGCGCTCGGCGAACAGCGGATTGCTGTCGTCCTTGTAGGCACCCGGCTCGCGGTGGTAGCGCTCGATGCGCTCGACCTCGTTCTTCGAGCCGAACACCAGGCCGATGCGCTGGTGCAGCGCGGTCGGTTGCACGGACAGCATGGGCTCGCGGCCGGTACTGGCGCGGCCGCCGGCCTGTTCGATGATCATGCCCACCGGGTTGGCTTCGTAGAGCAGGCGCAGGCGGCCGTTCTTGCTCGGGTCCTTGGTGTCGCGCGGGTACATGAACACGCCACCGCGCATGAGGATGCGGTGCGCCTCGGCCACCATGCTGGCGATCCAGCGCATGTTGAAGTCCTTGCCGCGCGCGCCGGTCTTGCCGGCCAGGCACTCGTCCACGTAACGTTTCACCGGCGCCTCCCAGAAGCGGCTGTTGGACGCATTGATGGCGAACTCGTGCGTGTCTTCCGGAATCTGCAGGTTCGGGTGCGTGAGCATGAACTGGCCGAGGTTCGGGTCCAGCGTGAAGCCGGCCACGCCATTGCCCACCGTGAGCACCAGCATGGTGGTGGGGCCGTAGAGCGCGTAGCCGGCGGCGAGCTGCTGCGCGCCGGGCTGCAGGAAATCGGCCTCGACCACGTCGCGCCCACTGTCGATCGCGTCTTGCGGTGCGCGCAGCACGCTGAAGATGCTGCCCACGGTGACGTTCACGTCGATGTTGCTCGATCCGTCCAGAGGGTCGAACACCAGCATGTATTTGCCGCGCTGCATGGTGGCCGGGATCTGGTACGGGTGGTCCATCTCTTCGGACGCCATGCCCGCGAGGTGGCCGCCCCACTCCGTCATCTGCGTGAAGTATTCGTTGCTGATGACGTCGAGCTTCTTCTGCTCTTCGCCCTGCACGTTGACGCTGGTCGTGACCTCGGGCGCGGGCTGCCCGAGCATGCTGCCCAGCTCACCAAAGGCCACCGTGCGCGCGATGGCCTTGCAGGCCAGGGCCACGTCGAGCAGCAGCGCGTTGAAGTCGCCGCTGGCGCCGGGAAAGCGGCGGCGTTGTTCGATCAGGTATTGCGTGAGGGTGAAGCGGCGGCGCGTGGTCATGGGAGGCTTTCGGGGAGTTGCTGGAATTCAGTGTGCGGACGCGTTCGTCCTGAGCGTTTTCATCACGGTCTTGTAGCCACCGTCGTTGTCGGGCGCGCCAAACACGGCGCTGCCGGCCACCAGGGTGTCGGCGCCCGCGGCCACGATCCGGCCGATGTTGTCCACCTTCACGCCGCCGTCCACTTCCAGCCAGATGGGCTGGCCGCCCGCGGCCATGTGGGCGTCGATGCGGCGACGCGCCTCGGTCAGCTTGGGCAGCGTGCTGGGGATGAACGCCTGCCCACCGAAACCGGGGTTCACGCTCATGAGCAGCACCAGGTCCAGCCGGTCCATCACGTGGTCCATCAGCGCCAGCGGCGTGGCGGGGTTGAACACCAGGCCGGCCTTGCAGCCGTGGTCGCGGATCAGCTGCAGCGTGCGGTCCACATGGCGGCTGGCCTCGGGGTGGAAGCTGATGAGGTTGGCGCCGGCCTTGGCAAACAGCGGGATCAGCGCGTCCACCGGCTCCACCATCAGGTGCACGTCGATGCCGATCTTCACGTGCGGGCGGATCGCCTCGCAGACCAGCGGGCCGATGGTGAGGTTGGGCACATAGTGGTTGTCCATCACGTCGAAGTGCACCAGGTCGGCCCCGGCGGCTTCGATGGCGCGCACCTCGTCGCCCAGGCGGGCGAAGTCGGCGGAAAGGATGGACGGGGCGATGCGGATGGACATGGACGGCGCCTGTTGGAAAAAGGAAGGAAAGGGTTCAGCGCCCGTGCCACTGGCGCAGACGGGCCACGTCGAGCGCGCCCAGATCGGGCACGACGCGCAGGGCGCCGGTGAAGTCGTGGTGCGCGGTGAAGCTGCTCGGGGTGATCACCGTGGGCAGGCCGGCCGCGGTGGCGGCGCGCAGGCCGTTGGCCGAGTCTTCAAAGGCCACGCAGTCGGCCGCGCGGATGCCCAGGTCGGCCAGCACCTTCATGTAGACCTGCGGGTGCGGCTTCTTCAACGGCGCGTTGCTCGCGTCGCCCACCGACAGGAAGTGCGAGCGCCAGTCCAGGCCGATGGCCGAGCGCAGCAGCGCGGCGATGTTGACCGGCGAGGTGGTGGTGGCAATCGCCAGTTGCAGGCCCTGGCCGCGCGCCTCGCTCATGAGCGCCAGCACACCCGGGCGCAGCGTGACCGCGCCGTTGTTGACCGCGTTTTCGTAGTACGCGGTCTTGGTCTCGTGCAGCCGGTGGATGGTGTCGCGCACCGCGCCGGCGTCCACCTCGGTCATGTCCGGGTCCACGGTGCGCCAGTGGTGCAGCAGGCGCTCCTTGCCGCCCGAGATGTCGAGCAGCCGCGTGTACTGCTCCACCGTCCAGTGCCAGTCCAGGCCCTCTTCTCTGAAAGCGTGGTTGAACGCCTCCAGGTGCACGCTTTCCGTGTCGGCCAGGGTGCCATCGACATCAAAAATCAGGGCCTTCAACATGTCCGTTCACCTTTTCAAAGACCGGGGGTCGGGGGGATGAACGGACTATAGGCACGGACTTAAATAAGGTAAATTCACGATTTATTCAATTTCAGTTAAGTTACTGCTTAATGAAGAACGCCACCTTTCGCCAGCTCCGGGTTTTCGTCGAGGTCGCCAAGCACCTGAGCTTCGCCCGCGCGGCCGAGGTGCTGCACCTCTCGCCGCCGGCCGTGACCATGCAGGTCAAGGAGCTCGAAGGCCATGTGGGCCTGCCGCTGTTCGAGCGCACCGGGCGCCAGGTGGCGCTGACCACGGCGGGCGAATACATGCTGGTGTACGCGCGCAAGGTGCTCGCCACGCTGAAAGACGCCGAAGACGCCGCCGCGCGCCTGCAGCGGCTGGAGGTGGGCACGCTCACCATCGGCATGGTCAGCACCGCGAAGTACTTCCTGCCGCGGCTGCTGGCCGAGTTCCAGCGCGAACACGAGGGCGTGGAAATCCGCCTCGCGGTGGGCAACCGCGAACAGCTGGTGAAGATGCTGCACGGCAACGAGGTGGACATCGCCATCATGGGCCGCCCGCCCAAAGAACTGGCCACGCGCGCCGAGCCCTTTGCCGCGCACCCCCACGTGTTCGTGGCCCCCACCGACCACCCGCTGCTCAAAGTGGGCCACCCCACGGTGGACAGCCTGCGGCCCTACGGCTTCATCCTGCGCGAACGCGGCTCGGGCACGCGCGCCGCGATGGAAAACTTTCTGGAGAAATCGCGCATGGAGCCGCGCGTGGTGATGGAGATGGGCAGCAACGAGACCATCAAACAGGCCGTGATGGCCGGCATGGGCATCAGCTTCCTCTCGCTGCACACCATCGGCCTGGAACTGGAACACGGTCTCATCGCGACGCTCGACGTGGAAGGCACGCCCATCGTGCGCGCCTGGAACGTGGTGCACACCCTGTCCAAGCTGCTCTCACCCGCGGCCGAGGCGTTCCGCTACTTCATGCTGGAGCGGGCCGAAAGCCACCTGGCGGAAAAGTACGGGAGCCTGCTGCGCCTGCCGCAGGCGCAATGAGCCGGCCTGCGCGGCCGTATCAATGGGGTGGCTCGTGCCCCGGCATGCGCGCGCCCACATGCACCTCGCCACGGGCTTCGGCCAGATCCACTTGGCGCTGGCGTTCGGCCAGGCCGGCCTTTTCTTCGGGCGTGCGCTGGTCGTGGCAGTGCGGGCAGCTCACACCCTTGACGTAGTGCGGCGAGGCCTTCTCGGCCTCGCCCAGCGGCCAGCGGCAGGAGCGGCACAACTCGTAGGGACCGGGCCGCAAGCCGTGGCCCACGCTCACGCGTTCGTCGAACACGAAGCATTCGCCCTCCCAGCTGCTCTGCGCGGGCGGGATCTCTTCGAGGTATTTGAGGATGCCGCCTTCGAGGTGGTAGACCTCGTCGAAGCCGCGCATCTTCAACAGCGCGGTGGACTTCTCGCAGCGGATGCCGCCGGTGCAGAACATGGCCACCCGGGGCTTCTTGTCGCCCTGCAGCGCGGGCTGGGCGTCGAGCCAGGCGGGCAGTTCGGTGAAGGTCTTGATGGCCGGGTTGATCGCGCCCTTGAACGTGCCGATGGCGACCTCGTAGTCGTTGCGGGTGTCGATCAGCAGCAGGTCCGGGTCGGCCAGCAGGGCGTCCCAGGCCTGGGGTTTCACGTACTGGCCCACGGTCTTGTTCGGGTCGAGCCCGGGCACCTGCAGGGTGACGATCTCCTTCTTCAGCCGCACCTTCATGCGCAGGAACGGCGGGCGGCTGGCCCAGGCTTCCTTGTGCTGCAGCGTGGCCAGGCGCGGGTCGGCGCGCAGGTGCGCGAGCACCGCGCGCACGCCGGCCTCGGGGCCGGCGATGGTGCCGTTGATGCCTTCGCGGGCCAGCAGCAGCGTGCCCTTGACCTGATGGTTTTCACACGCCGCCAGCAGGGGTTCGCGCAGTGTGGCGAAGTCGGGCAGATCGACGAACTTGTAGAGAGCGGCGGTGAGGTAGCGGGACATGGCGCGATTATCCGCGCCTCAGTACGGCCTTCCGCCTTTGTGCCCTCAGCGCCCGTAGGTGGCTTGCAGCGTCACGCTGCCCAGCCTTTGACCCGAGATCATGAAACCGATCAGGGCCGCCGAGGCATCGGCAGGCACGTCCAACCGATCGGTCTTGAGCGCGTGCAAGGTGAACCGGTAGCGGTGCGGCTTGTCGCCCACCGGTGGGCAGGCACCGCCAAAGCCAGCGACACCGAAATCGGTGCGGCCCTGCTGGGCGCCAGCGGGCAGGCCCGATCCGTCGACGCGACCGGCGTTTTCGGGCAATGCGCTGACCGTCGCCGGGATGTTGTAGACCACCCAGTGCCACCAACCCGAGCCCGTGGGTGCGTCGGGGTCGTAGGTGGTGAGGGCGAAACTGCGCGTGCCCGCTGGCGGGTTCTGCCACGCGAGCGCCGGCGACACATTGCCTCCCGTACAGCCAAAACCGTTGAACACCTGGGGTGTTCCCAGCGTGCCATTGGGTTCCACCGTGGGGCTGGTCAGGGTGAAGTCGGCGGCACCGGCGGTGCCGGCCAGACCAGCAAGAAGAAGAATGAGGGCAGGTTTCAAAAGCAAGCTCCATGAAGGTGTGAACAGAGCTGAATGCTCGCCCCTTCTTGGGCCGACCGCTGCCCGATTTCGGTCAATCCTTGTGCGCCACCGGTCAGGTGCGAACGACGGAAGGCGGCACACCCCAGCGCGCGCGGAACGCCGCACTGAAGCGGCTGTGCGATGCCCAGCCACAGCGCTGCGCCACCTCGCCCACCGACAAGGCCGAGGTTTGCAGGAGGCCCAAGGCGGTCTCCAGCCGCACCTCTCGCACCAGCGCCGCCAGCGAGAGGTCTTCGCTTTGCAGGCGACGGCGCAAGGTGGATTCGCTCAGGTGAAAGGCGTCGGCGAGCGCGGCCACATTCCAGTCGGCATCGGGACGCTGCGACACCAGCCGACGCACGCGCTCACCCCAGTCCAGCCCGAGTGTGGACAACAGCCGGTGCCCGCGCTCCGCCAGGAGCAACAGAACCTCCTTTGCCCGGTGGCGCATCAACGCATCGGACAGCTTCACGTTGGGCGCGGGCAGACAGCGGCGCACGGCATCGTCCAGCTCGCCGTCCACGCGGACCACCCTCGCCCCCACCACGGCAGCGTTGCCCGTCGCATCGGCGTGCGCCTCGACATCGCGCACCATGTCGTCGTCGAAAGCCAGCACCAGGGCCTCATAGCAAGCTTGCCCGCGTGGGTCATTGACCACGTCCCACTGCGAGCCCCGCGCGATCAGCACCGCCTGCCCTGGACCGGCATCGAAACGTTGCCCTGGCGCATGCAGCGATTTGCGGCCCCGCAGCACGAGGATGAGCGCGTCGGACCGCAGGGTGAGCGTGCTCAGCCGGTAGCGCTGGGCCGCAAAAATACGCACGCCGGCGTTCACAGCGCCTCCACGCGCGAGAGGTCGGGCCGCTCCAGCCACTGCGCGAACTCGTCGGCCAGGCACTGGCTCGCGGCGGTGGCGGCGCTCCAGACCTTCATGCGCGCGGCGATGTCCTGTCCGTAGCGGGCGAAGTCGCTGCGGTCCGGCAGGCGGCCGTTGGGCAGGGTCCGGGCCCAGGCCGGATCGGGCGCGATCACCAGCATGTTGTCCAGCGCGGGGCTGCTGCGGTGGCGGCGCTTCCAGGCCTTGTCGAGCCAGCCGGGCACCACGTCTTTCTGGAAGTGCGGGTAGAGCACGATGGGCGACGCGGCCGTGGGCTGGTAGCGCAGGTGCAGGTGGTAGTCGGTGATGCCGCCGTCCCAATAGGCGCCAGGCGGCGCGCCGGCGATGCCCTGCACCGGCCGCAGCATGAAGGGGATGGAGCAACTGGCCTGCAGGGCGTCCATGAAGTTGTCGCCGCTCAGCGGCACCTGGCGGGTGCGGAAGTCCTGCGTGGAAAACGGCAGCGTGCTGGCCGGGCCACCGGCAAGCTCGGGTTCGGCGGAAGAGAACACCACCCGTTCCAGCCAGGCCCCGAGCGCCCTGCGGTGCAGGGCGTTGGCGGCGAAGGCGCCCAGATAGCCCAGCGGCGTGCGCCAGCGGCCGTCCCGCGCCAGCACGTGCCGCCCGCGCGAGGCCACGAGGTGCAGCCGGTAGCGCGGGTGGCGCAGCACCTCGTCGATGCGCCCGCTGTAGAACGCCCGCAGGTTGGCGCCAAAGCGCGCGCTGATCTGGTCGGGGCTGTGCCGCTTCTGGCCCGGTGGCAGCTCGTGGTGCTGGGCGATGTAGTCGCGCTCCAGCCGCTCCAGCGCGGCCAGGGGCTGGTCCAGACAGGCGGTGGCCATGCGCCAGGCCCCGATGGACGCACCCACCAGGTGCACCGGCTGCGCACTGCGCGCCAGCCAGTGGCCAAAGATGAAGCGGTCCAGCGGCCCGAGGATCAGGCCCTTGGGGCCACCGGCGGCCGCGGGAATGATGCCCACGTCCTGCGCGCGCAGGCCGTGCTGTTCGATGTGGGAGCGGGCCGCGGGGCCGGCGTAGAAGCGCAAGGAAGGCATGGGAACGCGATGCAGACGAACGGGAAAGAAGGGGTGGTCGGTATCGGGGCCTCGAAATGAACCGGCGGCTGACAGCCGATTGACAGCTGGCGCCAATGTAATGGAGCCCCAATTGGAACCGATACTCAAGGGAGTTTGCACATGGATCGACGAAGCTTGCTGACGGCGTGTGGCGCCAGCGCGTGCCTGCTGGGCATGGGACCGGCGGCGCTCGCCCAGGCACCCGCCCCGGCCCCCGCCGCGTTGCCGGCCCCCACCCGCTTGCCCGCGCTGCACATCTACATCCCCGGTGGCGCCGGCGGCGGCTGGGACCAGACCGGGCGCGCCCTGGGCGCAGCCATCCAGGCCGCGGGCCTGGCCGAGCGGGTGACCTATGAAAACAAGGGCGGCAAGGGCGGAACCATCGGCCTGGCCGATTTCGTCGCCCGCTACGACCGCGATCCGGCCGCGCTGCTGATCGGCGGCATGGTGATGCTCGGCGCGATCGCGCTCGGGCAGTCGAAGGCCACGCTGGACCAGGTCAGCCCGATCGCGCGGCTGACCAACGACTTCATGGTGATGGTGGCCCGGACCGGGCAACAGCCGGACTCCATCGCATCGCTGACCAAGGCCATGCGCACCAATCTGGCCGAGGTGCGGTTCACCGGCGGTTCGGCCGGCGGGGTCGATCACGTGCTCGCCGGCATGATCGCCCTGCAGCTGCGGCAGGACGTGACCCGGCTCAAGTACCTGCCCACCAGCAGCGGCCCCGAGGCCGCGGCGCTGCTGGAGAAGGCCGAGGCGCAGGTGGCGATATCGAGCTACAGCGAGTTCCAGACCGACATCGAAAAAAAGCTGCTCACGCCGCTGGCGATTTCTTCCCGCCGCTCGCTCTATGGGGTGCCCTCCCTGCATGAGCAGGGCCTGCAGACCGACCTGAGCAACTGGCGCGCGGTGTTCGCGCCCGGTGGCATTGGCGCGGCGCAACGCGAGAACCTGCGCCGCATCGTGGTCGCGGCCACCCAACACCCCACCTGGGCGCAGGCGCTGGAGAAAAACAAGTGGTTCAACGCCCTGCTGCACGGGCCGGACTTCGCCGGCAGGCTGGTCATCGAGCAGGGCATGGCCAGCGCCATGGCCATGATGCTGCATCTCAAGGCCTGAGCACCGCCACGCCCCCTCTCAGGCGTGTTCCAGCACCGCGTCCTGCCGCGTCAGCGCAGGGATCTCTTCGCCGATCACCGTGTCCGGGTCGATGCCCAGCACCAGGCCGATCGGGTCGGGGTAGGTGTTGATCAGGCCCTCGCTGCCCAGCGACAGCTCTTCGGCACGGGCGCGCCACGAGGCAATGTGGATCACACCGGCGATGGGTTCGTACACGTCGTTGTCGAAGGGCGCAACCTGGTGCTCGATGGCGTCGACCATCCGCTTCGGAAAGCGCCATTCGCGCGCCAGGGCCGCCCCCACCTCGGCATAGCAGTAGCCGAACATGCCCTTCTGGGCGCGCGCGCGCTTGAGGTCGAGCATGGGGACGCTGCGGTCCAGGTCGATCATGGCCTCGGGCATGCCGGCGTGCATCACCAGCTCACCGATGCCGTGGATCAGGCCGGCGGTGAACGCGGTGTTCTCGTCGATCCTGATGGGCAGCGCGATGTAGCGTGAGAGGTTGGCGGTGTTGATGCTGTAGCGCCAGAACTGGTTGAGGTTCATGCCGCCCACGCTGTGGAAGCCGTCGCCCAGCGCGGCGCCGATGACGAGCGCGCGCACCTTGATCAGGCCCATGACGCTGATCGCGTCGCGGGCGTTGGTCACCGCGCGGTGCAGGCCGAAAAACGCCGAGTTGGCCATCTTGAGCAGCTTGACCGTGAGCACCGGATCGTCTTCGACGAGGTCGGCCGCCTTGAGCAGATCGACATCGTCGTGGTCAAAGGTCTCGATCAGCTTGCGCACCACCTTGGGCGCGGACGGGAGCGCGTTCGGCTGCCGGAGAAGTTTGTCGAGCTGCATGGGGTGCCTGCCAATCGGGTGGGACTCAAAGTGAGCGGTATCTGCAGGAAATACATCGTCCCGATGGCCATGGACTTGAGCGCTTTCGGGTACCTATTCGATGAACGCCCCCAGCGCCTGGCTGAACGACCACTCGGAGGGGTCCTTCTCCAGCACGTTGTCCAGATCCAGGCCCAGGGTGAGGCCGATCAGGTCCGGAAAGGTCGCGACCAGGCCGGCGTTGTCGAGCTGGATTTCCTCGGCGCGCGCGCGCCACGACGCCAGGTGCAGCAGGCCCGCCAGCCGGTCGTAGTTGTCGCCTTCGAAGGGCTCGTTCTGGCAGGCCAGGGCGGTCACCATTTCCCGGGGAAACTGCCATTTCTCCGCCATGCCGGCGCCCACCTCGGCGTAGGTGTAGCCCAGGTGGTTGCGCTCCGCCAATGCCCTTTGCAGGTCCAGCGGCGGGGTGCCCATGTCCACCAGGGCCATCTCGTCGGGCATGGCGATGTGCATCACCAGAATGCCGATCGCGTGGATCAGGCCGGCGGTGAAGGCGTTGCCCGGGTTCTGGTGCAGCAGCCCCGCGAGCGAGCGGGCGATCTCGGCCACGCGCAGGCTGTAGCGCCAGAACTGCTGCAGGTCCATGCCGGGCACGTTCTTGAAGCCCGCCCCCAGCGCGGCGGCCATGACCAGCGAACGCACATGGGTCATGCCGAGCAGCGCCACCGCCTCATCGGCGCTGCCGACTTTGCGGCTGACGCGGAAAAAGGCCGAGTTGGACAGGCGCAGCACGCGCGTGGTGAGCGCCGGATCGTGTCCGATGAGCTCCCCCACCCGCTTGGGGCTGGGGTCTTCCTTGTTCATCTCGGCCAACAGGTCCGAGACGGCGCGCGGCATGGCCGGCAGGGCGCGGGGATAGTTGAGCAGGGCTTCAAGTTGCATGGGAGGGGTATGAAGTCCGTGATGGAAAAGGAGGTATGACTGCACCAGATATCGACCAGTCCCCCTTCAACTTGAGCCCCGAAATCGCCCGCGATTCGGGAACCCTCGGGCGCGATGTGCCGCCCCCTCAGCGCTTGCCCAGCCCCTGCAGCTTGGCGAACGCGGAGGCCATGGCCGAAGCGGGCGCCGCCGAATCGCCCCCCTGCCCACCGGGGCGGCCCGGGCGCTGGCCCTGGCGCACCGGCTCAAAGCGGTTGTCGCGCGGCGCCCCACCCTCTCGGCCACTGCGCGCGGGCGCATCGCCCAGCTTCATGGACAGACCGATGCGCTTGCGCGCCACGTCCACCTCCATCACCTTGACCTTGACGATGTCGCCGGTCTTGACGATCTCGCGCGCATCGTTCACGAACTTGTTGGCCAGTTGGCTCACGTGCACCAGCCCGTCCTGGTGCACGCCCAGGTCGACGAAGGCACCGAACTGCGCCACGTTGGACACCGTGCCCTCCAGGATCATGCCTTCGCGCAGATCGCTGATGTCGTCCACGCCGTCGTTGAAGCGCGCCACCGCAAAGTCCGGGCGCGGGTCGCGGCCGGGTTTCTCCAGCTCGGTCAGGATGTCCTTGACCGTGATGACGCCGAATTTCTCGTTGGCGAACAGCTCCGGGCGCAGCGTCTTGAGCATGTCGGCGCGGCCCATGAGCGTGGCCACGGGCTGGCCGGTCTTGGCGATGATCTGCTCGACGACGGGATAGGTCTCCGGGTGCACGCCGGTCATGTCCAGCGGGTTGTCGCCCCCGCGGATGCGCAGGAAGCCCGCGCTCTGCTCAAACGTCTTGGCGCCCAGGCCGGCCACGTCCAGCAGCTGCTGGCGGCTCTTGAAAGCGCCGTTGGCTTCGCGCCAGCGCACCACCGCCTTGGCCACGCTGGCCGACAGACCCGACACCTTGGACAGCAGCGGCACGCTGGCGGTGTTCAGGTCCACGCCCACGCCGTTCACACAGTCTTCAACCACCGCATCCAGCGTGCGCGCGAGTTCGCTCTGGTTCACGTCGTGCTGGTACTGGCCCACGCCGATGCTCTTGGGGTCGATCTTCACCAGCTCGGCCAGCGGGTCCTGCAGGCGGCGGGCAATCGACGCCGCGCCGCGCAGGCTCACGTCCACGTCGGGCATTTCCTGGCTGGCGAACTCACTGGCGGAATAGACGGACGCGCCGGCCTCGCTCACCACCACCTTCTGCAAACCGTGGCAGGGGTGGCTGGCATCGGTGCCCTTTTGCACCAGCTTGATCAGGTCTGCGGCCAGCTTGTCGGTCTCGCGGCTGGCCGTGCCGTTGCCGATGGCGATCAGGTTCACGCCGTGCTTTTCGCAGAGCTTGGCCAGGGTGTGCAGCGAGCCGTCCCAGTCGCGCCGGGGTTCGTGCGGGTACACGGTGGACGTGTCCACCAGCTTGCCGGTGGCGTCCACCACCGCCACCTTCACGCCGGTGCGGATGCCCGGGTCCAGCCCCATCACCACACGCGGGCCGGCCGGCGCGGCCAGCAGCAGGTCGCGCAGGTTGTCGGCAAACACCTTGATCGCCACGGCCTCGGCGCTCTCGCGCAGGCGGGCGAACAGGTCGCGCTCGCTGGACAGGCTGAGCTTCACGCGCCAGGTCCAGGCCACGCACTTGCGCAGCAGGTCGTCGGCCTTGCGGCCCTGGTGGCTCCAGCCCAGGTGCAGGGCGATGCGGCCTTCGGCCAGCGAGGGCACGGCACCCGCTCGGGCCGAGCCCCCTTCCGTTCGGGCTGAGCCCTTTTCCGTTCGGGCTGAGCCTGTCGAGGCCCCCGCATCGGGAGGCTCCGGCAGCACCAGCTTGGCGTCCAGGATCTCCAGCGCGCGGCCGCGGAACACCGCCAGCGCGCGGTGCGAGGGCACGCGGCTGATCGGTTCGTCGTAGTCGAAGTAGTCGCGGAACTTGGCCACCTCGGGCTGGTTCTCGTCCTTGCCAGCCACCAGCTTGCTCTGCAGCAGGCCTTCGGCCCAGAGCCACTCGCGCAGGTTCTGCAGCAGCGCCGCGTCTTCGGCCCAGCGCTCGCTCAGGATGTCGCGCACGCCGTCGAGCACTGCGGGCACGGTGGAAAAATCCGCGCCCGGTTTGCCGTCGTCCAGCACCTCGGGCGGCTTCGTGAACGCCGCGGCCTCGGCCAGCGGGTCCAGCGTCGGGTCGGCAAACAGCTTGTCGGCCAGCGGCTCGATGCCGAACTCGCGCGCGATCTGGCCCTTGGTGCGGCGCTTCTGCTTGAACGGCAGGTACAGGTCTTCCAGCTCCTGCTTGGTCGGAGCGGCGGCGATGGCCGCGCGCAAGGCGTCGGTGAGCTTGCCTTGTTCGTCGATGCTTCTGAGCACCGCGGCGCGGCGGTCTTCCAGCTCGCGCAGGTAGCCCAGGCGGGCCTCCAGCTCACGCAGCTGGATGTCGTCCAGACCGCCCGTGGCCTCCTTGCGGTAGCGTGCGACAAAGGGCACTGTGGCCCCCCCGTCGAGCAGGTCCACGGCCGCCTGGACCTGCTGAACCCCCACCCGAATTTCCTGCGCGATCTGCGCGATGATTTTCTGCATGCGAAAAAATGGCACCCCAGGGTGCCCGTGGCCAAACGAGGCGGGAAGTTTGCCACAGGCCCCGCGCCAGGCCGCCCCCGGATCAGCCCCGCTGGGGCCTGGTGTACCGACGCTCCGGTGCGCCCTGCGCCACCCGCTCCCCCACCGCCATCGTGACGCGCACCCGCGTCCCCCGCCCGGGCGCGCTCTCGATGTCGAACCGCCCGCCACAGGCCTCGGCCCGCCGGCGCATGCCCTCCAGGCCCTTGCCCCGGCCAGGCCCGCCGGCACACGGCTCGAACCCGACCCCGTCGTCGCGGACCTCCAGCGCCAGGGTCTGCTGATCGGCCAGGCAATGGCACGACAGCCAGACCGTGCGGGCCTTCGAGTGGCGCATCACGTTGGCGATCGACTCCTGCGCGATGCGCAGGATCTGCCGGCTGCGGTCGTCCCGCAGCGTTTGAAGCGGGCCCTCCACATCCACGTCCCAGACCATCTGGATGCCCAGCTTGTCCAGCGAATGCTGGACGCGGTAACGCAGCCGGCCCAGCGCGTCGGTCACGCTCTCGCTGCTTTCGTCGATCGCATCGACGAGGATCTTCACATCGAGCAGGCACTGCTCCAGCGCGAACGACAGCGACCGCTGCTGCGGGATGCCGCGGTCCAGCGACGACAGGATGCTCACGAGCTGCGAGCCCACGCCGTCGTGCAGGTCCTGCGCGATGCGGCGGCGCTCCTGGCTCACCGTCACCTCGGGTGTCGAGGGCACCGTCTCCGGCTCGTCGACGATCAGGTCCGTGTGCGCGAAGTCGTTCGCCAGCACGCTGTTTTCGGAGCGCACATGGGCCATGGATGACAGGCTGTCGAGGTCCCCGATGCGGCCGGTGACCAGCAACCAGAGCACGGCCAGGTAGGCGGCATAGACGTGGTGGATGGTCGTGATGGGCACGTGCAGGCCGTCGGCCTGCACCATGTCGCGCAGCAGGATGCCCAGCCCGATCAGGCCCGCGCCCGACACCAGCCAGGAACGGCCATGCCGGCCCTGCCGCAGGGTCACGCCCAGCATCAGGAACACGGTCGTGACCCACAGCACATTGAGCACTTTCCAGGCGAGGTAGGCCGGCTCGGGGCCGCCCAGGAAATACCAGCCCAGCAGCCCCAGCGCCAGCACCGCCTGCAGCCCACTCAGCACAGCGCTGCCGACCGACACCGAGGACACGCACACCAGCAACAGGAACACCACACCGGCCACCGCCAACTGGTAGACCGCATGCGCGGCAAGGTGCGCCACAGGGTCATCGCCCGCCCACACAGCGCCCGTGCCCACCAGGAGCAACCAGCACAGCGCGGCCAGCAGGAATGCCTGGTCCACGGACGCACTGGATGGGCTTCGGCCGATCACACCCACCCACACCAGAACCGCGGCCACCACGATCACCGCCATGGCCCCAAACACGCCGGTGACCAGACGCAGGAGACGCCCGGAATCGCCCTGCCCGAACGGGAGTTCGGGCAGGGCGATCAGGAACAGTGCGGCCACGCCCAGCACAAGGCCCAGCGCGGTCCAGACCATCCTGCCGGGGTGTAGAAGACTCGACAGCATGGGGGAGCCAACGCGCAGGCGGGTGTCTATAAAAGGCCGCGATCCGTGGCGCAGCTGACCGCCTGCGCGCGGGTCCTGACGTTGAGCTTGCGGTAGATGTTGCGGATGTGCGTGTTCACCGTCTGACCGCTGATCACCAGCCGCGCGCCGATCTCACCACTGGTGTAGCCGGCCGCGACCATCTTCAACACCTCGCGCTCGCGCTCCGAGAGCCGGTCGCGGCTGCCGCGAATCATGTGGCCCAAGGGCTTGTTGGGCTCCAGCCGGTGCAGCAGTCGCCTGGCCAGATTCGGCGTGATGGAAGCCCCGCCGTTGACCACCTGCAGCACCGCCTGCGGGAAGTTGCCGAACCAGGAGTTCTTGATCAGGTAGCCATTGGCCCCCAACCCGAAGGCGTGCATCGCATGCTCGTCGTCTTCGCTGGCGGAGATCACCACCACCTCGGCCTGCGGCCGCACCGACTTGACCTGCTCGATCAAATCGTAGCCATTGCCGTCGCCCAGATTGAGATCGACCACCAGCACGTCGAAGTCGTGCATCGCCACCTTGCGCCGGCCCTCCTTGAGGCCACCGGCCTGCGCCACCAGGTTGATGCGATCGTCGGCCAGCAGCTCCTGCGCGATCACGTGCCGGATGTGGGGGTCGTCGTCCACCAGCAGCACGCGCACGGGCTGCATGCGTTGCCCCACCATGAAGTCGGGCCACACAGAGGGCTGGTTGGTGTGCATCGCGAACGGACGGTCGAGCGTCGGCACCGCGGTCGAGGATGTGCTGACGAGCCCACCCATGTTCATCTGTTTTTCCATGAATCCTCCCTGAGGGAACGCATCAAGTACCCCAATCGTTTCGACTGTTGCGCAACATGTCGCTGTGTGACGAAAACTTTCCGATATCACAAATCGGCGATTCGAGCCCCTGTCAAATCGTGCGAAAAGCCCGCTGACGCTGCAAATTTGATACAGAACTTGGACGGATTTTGACTACTTTGCATTTTGTTTGCCAATTGACAATTTGTAACTACCCAGTTTTTACACCCAAAAGTACTCAAATTTCATAGCGCCAAACGGTTCGTTTCCCTCGGAAACAGCCATTGAAGTCACCCGATTTACCTCATTTGTGGTCGTCCGTCTTCGGTACACAGTTCAGGTCATTGGCCGGTGTGCGTTCCCTCACGAAACTGGAGCCAGACAAAGCAGGACGTGAGGCAAAACCCCAAAAGGGCGAGCCTCTGCACCAAGCGGCGTCGATCAGGCTGGTGATCCCGGAATCCTCCGGTTCACCGGGGAAATGTGAACCAACTTTTTGAGGAACCATCATGAAAAAGCTTGCCATCATCGCTTTCGCAGCCTTCGCCACGTCGGCTTTCGCCGATCCGGAAATCGTCATCGACGGCGTCTCGTTCCAGTCCGTGGCCGCCGTCTCGTCGATCTTCCACAACGAGGCCTCGGGTGACGACGCCTATGCGCAGCAGAACGTCTCGAGCAACTCGGGCAATGTCACCGTCTCGGGCGGAGGCACCTCCTACCAGCAGACCTCCGCCTCGGGCTCCGTGGTGGCGAACCTCGCCTATGGCGATGACGCCTATGCCAGCCAGAACGTGTCGTCCAACATCGGCGACGTCACCATCAATGGTTACTCGTGGCAGGCGACCGCCTTGTATGGCTCGGGCGTGTACAACATCGCCGGGGAAGACACCCAGGCGGTGCAGAACATCGCCAGCAACAACGGCTGCGTGGCTTGCGTGCCCAAGTCCAGCCACGGCGGTCACTGAGCGGCCCTGGCCCAGAACGCCCCCTGAACCCTATTCAGGGGGCGCTGTCTTCTGATCACATGACCTCAGGAGGTCCCCCATGAAGAGGTATCTGATACAGGCGCGGAAACTGGGCGTTGCCATGGCCATGGTCCACCTGCTGTCCCTCCAGCTGGCGCACGGCGCCCCGGGCGAGGACACCATCGAGCTCAAGGGGCCGGTGAAGTACCTGAGCATGCCGACCGCGCCGCCGCAACGATCGGGCAGCATGGACGCGCCCACCGACCTGCCCGCCTGGATGCGCGCACGCATGACCCGCTACGTGGCGAAGGCGTATGGGATCACCGGTGAGGACGGCACGATTTACACCGACAGCGATGTGGTCACGACCGTTCAGACCGATGGATTCCAGAAGACCTGCGTGCAGGAGGTGGGCAGCAACACCCAGGCGGCCGACGCGCTGGGTACCCGGTACGGACCCGACACACGAGAACAGGTCGTGGTTCTGCGCGGCGACCTGGTCAACGTCTGCCGCTGAAACAACAAAGAAACAGGTGAGGGCATCATGAACATCCTGCGTCCAGGCATCAAAGCCAAACATCCACGTCGAGGCATTCTGGGGTGGACCTTGTTGGCCGCGTCCGTGCTTGCCGCAGGGTGCTCCACGCCGATGGACGCCCGCAAGGACACGTCATTCCAGTCCTATGCGCACACGGCCGACCGGCCGACCCACCGCCCCACGCGGTCGCTGTCGAGCTTTTCGGACTCCCTCGTGTGCATGGACCGCCTTTTCCGGGACGCGCAGATTCCCACCACGCTGATCACCAGCAAGCAGATCCCCGACTTCTCGGGCCGCATTCCCGTGGCGACCAAGGACATGATCGTCACCGCCATTTCCCAGATGTCCCGACTGAGCAACGCGTTCCGCTACGTCGATTTCGAAGTGGACATTGCCAGGCAGGACACCGTCCAGAACCTGACGACCCTGCTGCTCAACAGCAACCAGATCCAGCTGCAGCGCCCCGCGCTGTATGTCTCGGGCGCGGTCGCCTTCGTGGACCAGAACGTGATCAACAACCGGTTCGACGTGGGCACGTCGGCGTCCCGCCTGGAAACGGGCTACAGCCGGGACAAGAACGCAACCATCATCGGCATGGAACTCCATCTCGGCGACTTCCGCACCCGCACCCTGATTCCGGGCCTGGATTCGGCCAACGAAGTCATCATCGGCACCGGCGGCCAGGGCCTGGACCTGGCGGGCCGCATTTCCGACTACGGCTGGCAGTTCAACGTCGGTCGGAACTACACCCAGGGATCGGGTGCGGCCATGCGCACCCTCATCGAACTGGCCATGATCGAACTGGCCGGCAAGTGGGCCCGGGTCCCTTACTGGCAATGCCTGACGCTGGACCAGACCCACCCCGGCTTCCAGCGCCAGCTGCGCGACTGGTACGACGAAGGCGACGCCAACGTGCACCAGACCCTGGTCAAGAAGTCCCTGACCGGCAGCGGCTACCTCACGGCCCAGACCGCACAGCTGCCGATCAACCACCCCACGGTGCGCTCGGCCCTGGCCAGGTACCAGGTCGATCAGGGCATGGTGGCCTCGGGCGAACTGAACTTCGCCACCTACGAACGCGCTCTGCGCAACTACGTGATGTTGGGCGAAAACGGGCAGTTCATCCGCGTGGGCTGGAGCCCCGATTCGTCGCGCCCCCCGGTGCCCACGGTCTTCGACGGGCAGGTCACCGCCGCCCCGGTGGGCCCGCCCCTTGGCACCGAGACCGGCCCCCTGGAGCTGGACCTCCAGATCGAGAACCTGGCGGCGGACAAGACGGTGTTCGAGCAAGGGACGCAGATATTCCTCTCGGCCACCGTGTCCCGAAACGCCCACCTGTACTGCTACATGGAACAGGCACAGGGCGCCGTGATGCGGCTGCTGCCCAACCCCACCAACAGCAGCTCGCAGGTGTCGGCCAACCAGGCGGTGCGCATCCCGGACTGGATGGTGCCCAACCCCGGCTTCGTGCTGGATGCGGGGGGCCTGGGCGAAGAGTCGGTCATGTGTCTGACCTCCGACACCGATCTGCAGGCGAAGCTGCCGGCGGGTCTGCAGACCCCGGGCCTGCGCCCGATCACCGGGTTTGTCGGTCTGCAGAGCATCCGGGAGGCCTACCGCACGGCCGCGGGCGATCAGGGCGTCACCGAGCAGACGCTGAAGTGGCGGGTCGTGCCCAGGCGCGCGGCGGCGGCAGCGGCCCGCTGAGGCGGGTGGTGCCATGGCCCCGCCGCGCCCGGTCCGCACCGCCTGGATGCTCCTGGCCATGGCCGCCGGTGCGGCAACCGCGGTCGAAATCCCGCCGTCCCAGCCCATCCGGATTGCCCCCTCTGGCGAAGACACCATTCAGGCGCCTCCCCCTCAGAACCCGGACATCCGCCTGCTGCCCCCCCTGGCCGCTCCGCCCGTTCGGAGCGAAGCGCCCGCCCCCCTGCGCGTGTCGCCACTGAGCGACCCCTGGGTCACTGCGGAAGTCGAACGCCTGAAGACACAGGCCATGCGCGTGGACCCGAGCGCCCCGCGAAAGAGCACGGCCCGGCAGCGGCGCAACGCGGCGCAAGCCGCCTGGCATCTGGGCCTGATCCACTTTCACGGTGCCGGTGTGCAGCAGAACCTGGCGCAGGCCCAACAATGGTTCGCGAGAGCCCAGCATCTGGGCCATCCGCTGGCCAGCGCCGGTCTGGCCTTGTGCGAAATCGACGGATGCACGGGGCCCGCCGATCCCCGCGCCGCCATGCCGTGGATACAGCAGCTGCGACGCACCAACACGCCGCGTGCGCTGTTCCTGGAGTGGCTGGTGGCGTACCGGCTCTCCCCCATCACCTTCACCCCGGGCCAGGAACCGGGCACCAGCGCCACGGTCGCCTTGCCCGAACAAGACCTTCTGACCCGGGCGGCCAATGCCGGAGACCCCCACGCGCGCATTGAAATGGCCATGGGGCTGGCGGCCGCCCGCCAGTGGGCGGCGGCGCTCAGGCTGCTGGAACTGGCGGCGCCCCGCTCGGCCGCTGCCGCCGCCAATGTGACCGTGGTCCGCGACATACTCGCCCGGGAACAATCGCCCTACGCAGGCAACGCTCGGCAGGCCCGACAGCTGCTGCTGGAGGCCAGAAGGCAACACCGGGGCGAGGGCGTGACCGCCAACTACAGCGAGGCGCTGCGCCTGTACCGCCAGGCCGAGGCGGCCGGCAGCGACGAGGCCGGCCGGATGCTGGCGCTGATCTCGTCCCGGCCCGCGCCGGACGGCGGCGTCAACATCGAGTGGATGAGGCAACTGGCCTACGTGGACCTTTCCCAGGTCATCCCCGCGCTGGGCAACGCGGCCGCGGGCTACCGGCTGCAGCGCGAGCCCTCGCCGCTGTTCGACTGGATGCCCGAGAGCTGGCGCAGCCGCATCCGGTGAACGCTCACGACGCCGGAGCGCTGTAGGGGGTGTTTCCGCTCAGCCGCGCGGCTTCAGCCCCGCCGTTGCCAGACGGCTGGGCGCAGGCTGGGCCCACCGAGCAATGGCCTTGCCCGCGCTGTCATGCCCGAGCACCAGGCGCACCTGCGTCCCGCCGCCCAGCGTGCCCACTTTCACGCTCAGGACCGGCATGGGCAGCGAAGCCTGGAGCGCGCTCACCGCCATCTCCTGCCCGGCCAGGTACTGGAGCAGGGTCTGTGGCTGCTGGAAGGAGCTGGCATTGGTCAGCCGGGTGGCCGGGATGCCCGCCAGTGCCAGCCGGTCCGCCGTGCGCCGGGCCAGACGGGTCACACCAACGCCGTTCGAGACCTCGATCCGTGCCGGGCGGGGTGGCTCCACCTGCGCCACCACCCGCGCCACCACCTGCACCACCGCCGGGGCATCGGTGGCCACTTCCCGGCTCGGGGCCGGGGGCTGCGGCGCCGGGCCGTTCGCGGGCGGGTCCGCGGCCAGGGCTTGTGCCCTGGCCATCGCTTCGATGGCCTGTGGCCCGGCGGTGCGAAGTTCAAACACCTGGGGCGCCACGGCCACCAGCTGCGGCCCCGAGGTTCGGTCCGCCTCCTGCACCACGTAGGCCCCGCCAGCCGGCGCCCCTTGCAGGGCCGGCCGGTTGCGCTCGTCGTGCTCGATCCGAGCTTTCGCCAGCAGATCGAGGTTCTCCCGAATCTGCTGGCTGTCCGGGTCCAGCGCCCGGGCCGTGCGCAGCCTGAGCTCGGCTTCCTGGAGCCGGTGGGCGTTCAGCAGTGCGAAGCCCATGTTGTTGTAGACATGGGCGGCCAGGGGTTCGAGCACGACCGCCCGGTCAAACAAGGCCAGGGCCTCGGCGGTCCGCCCCGCCTGCGCACGCAACACGCCCAGCGCATTCAGAGCGCCCACGTGGTCCGGCTTGAGGGCCAGCGTTCGTTCGTAATACGCCACCGCCCGGGCGAAGTGCCCCGCGCCATGCGCGGAGCGCCCGGTCGCGTACAACACCTCGTGCTCGGCCATGGCCGTGCCGGGCGCGGGCAAGGGCGCCATCTTCACCGGGACCGCCGCACCACCACCGGCGCGCGGAATCTGGGTGCCGTGCAAGGCGCCCGGCATGAGGCTTGAACAGCCCATCAGGCTGCCCAGCACCGACAACGAAGCCAATGTCTTGAGTTTCATGGTCTTGATCTCCTGATTGAACGGACTCAACGACCGCCTCCCAAGGTCGGCAGAAGCACACGGTAGATGCTGATCATGGCCGGCCCCATGAGCACCAGCATCAACGACGGGAAGATGAAGAAGATCAGCGGAAACAGCAGCTTGAGCGGAATCTTGGCCGCGCGCTCCTCGGCGCGCAGGCGCCGGTGCACCCGCATGGTCTCGCCCTGGATGCGCAGCGCCTCGGCCACGTTGGTGCCGAAACGGTCGGCCTGCACCAGCATCGCCACGAAAGAAGCCACCTCCTCCACCCCGGTGCGCAGCGCCAGGTTGCGCAAGGCGCTCTCGCGCTTCACGCCCATGCGCAGCTCCAGCGCCAGCAGGCCCAGCTCCTCTTCCAGCTCGGGGCTGCGCAGGCCGATCTCGCTGCCGGCGCGCGCCATCGCGGCGTCCAGGCCCAGGCCCGCCTCCACGCACACCGTCATCAGGTCCAGCGCGTCGGGCAAGGCGTTGCCCACCTGCTCCTTGCGGGACGCCACCATGCGCGCCAGGATCATGTTGGGCAGGTAGTAACCCAAGGCCGCCAGCAACAGGAGCCACAGGAGGTTGACATCGGCGCCCGCCTCCAGCTTCGTGAGGCCACGGTAGAGCATGAACAGCATGGGCATGCCGAGCGCCAGCAGGGTCTTGGCCGCGAAGAACACCACCGGCCAGCTCGCCTCGCGCAGGCCCGCCTGCATGAAACGCACCCGCAGGCTCGAATTTTCCCAACCCTCCTTGGGCGCCGAGAGCTTGGCCACCGGCCCCACGGCCTTGACCACCCTGGCGTGCCACTGGGCATTGCCCTCCAGCCCTTCATCGGCGCGAGCGCCAGCGGCGTCGCCACCGATCTGTTCGACGCGCTGCTGCAGACCCTCGCGCCGGTTCAGCCAGAGCGTGACGCCCAGCGTCATGCCCATCACCGCCAGGAACACGAGCACCAGAACAAGGGTTTGCTGATTCATGACGCCACCTCAGACCTTGATATCGATAATCCGCCACATCACGAAAATGCCCAGCAGCATCAGGCCGATCGCGCCGTAGACCAGCATCAGCCCCACCGGGTCGGAAAACAGCACCGAGAGGTATTTGGGGTTGAGCAGCTGGATCACCGCCCCCACCACGATCGGCAGGCCCACGAGGATGTAGGCCGAGAGCTTGCCCTCGGCCGCCAGGGCCCGCACCTTGGCGAAGAGCTTGAAACGCTCGCGCACCAGCTCCGACAGCTTGCCCAGCAGCTCGGACAGGTTGCCCCCGGTCTCGCGCTGGATCACCACCGCCATCACGAAATACCGCACATCGGGGCTGGGCACGCGCGCGGCCAGGTTGCCCAGCGCGGCATCGGTGGCCACGCCATAGGCGATTTCGTCGGAGGCGATGCGGAACTCCGTCGCGATCGGATCGGGGGCCTCGCTGCCCACCATGGACAGGGCCGACGGAAAGGCATGGCCCGCACGCAGCGCGCGCGACATCAGGTCCATCGCGTCGGGCAATTGCCCTTCGATCTTCTGCAGGCGTTTGGTGCGCCGGCGCAGCAGCAGCGCAATGGGCAAGGCCGCCAGGATCGGGCACAGCACGATCAACGCGAACCAGGGCAGGCGCAGCACCAGGCCACCCAGCAGGCCCGCCACGGCCAGCAAGGCGCTGATGGAAAGCAGGTGCGACACGGTGTTGTTGTCCCCGGCCTGCAGCATCAGCCGATCGAGGTGGTGCATCCGCGGCAGACTCTGCAGCAGGCGCTGCACGGCCGGGCTGTCGCTGAGCATGCGCTGCTTGAGCAGCTTGAGCGCGGTATTGTCGACCTGACCGCCCGCCGATATGGCGCGCAGGCGCTGCTCCAGGCGGCGCACCTCAGGGCTCTTGGTGTCGCTCCAGTAGACGTACAGGCCCTCCAGCAGCAGCACCACCGCCAGAAATCCCATCACCACAAACAGAGTCAGGCCGATGTTCATACGCTACTCGTAGATCAGATTGGGTTCGAACGTGTCGTCGCTCACGGTCTGCCCGAAGGCCTTGAGGCGTTCCATGAACTTGGGCCGCACACCGGTGGCGCGGAAGTGGCCCACGACCTTGCCCTCGGCATCGATGCCGGTCTGGTGGAAGCGGAAGACCTCCTGCATGGTGATCACGCTGCCCTCCATGCCGGTGACTTCCATCAGGCTGATCAGCTTGCGCCGTCCGTCGTTGAGGCGCGAGAGCTGAACCACGGCATTGATGGCCGAGCTGACCTGCTGGCGCATGGCGTCTTCCGAGATCACCGCTCCGCCGTAGCCGGCCATGTTCTCCAGCCGGGTCAGCGCGTCGCGCGGCGAGTTGGCGTGCACCGTCGCCATCGACCCCTCGTGGCCGGTATTCATGGCCTGCAGCATGTCCAGCACCTCCGCGCCACGCACCTCGCCCAGGATCACGCGGTCGGGCCGCATGCGCAGGCTGTTGCGCACCAGCGCGCGCTGGCTCACCTCGCCCTTGCCCTCGATGTTGGGCGGCCGTGTCTCCAGCCGCACCACGTGCCGCTGCTGCAACTGCAGCTCGGCCGCGTCCTCGATGGTCACGATGCGCTCGCTGGCGGGGATCGCGGCCGAGAGCACGTTGAGCAAGGTGGTCTTGCCGGTGCCGGTGCCCCCCGAGATCAGGATGTTGATCTTGGCCTTGACCATGGCCTGCAGCAGCGCGGCCACCACCGGCGGCAGCGAGCGCCTGTCGATCAGGTCGTTGACGGTCAGCGGCACCACCGCGAACCGGCGGATCGAGAGCACCGGCCCGTCCAGGGCCAGCGGCGGGATGATGGCGTTCACCCGCGAGCCGTCGGGCAGGCGGGCGTCCACCATGGGGCTGGACTCGTCGACCCGGCGCCCGATGCGCGAGACGATCTTGTCGATGATCTTCATCAGGTGATCGCTGTCGGAGAACGTCACCTCGGTGAGTTCGAGCCGACCGCGGCGCTCCACGAACACCTGGTTCGGGCCGTTCACCAGGATGTCCGACACCGTGGGGTCCGCCAGCAGCGGCTCCAGGGGGCCCAGGCCCATGATCTCGTCCTGGATGTCCTGGATCATGCGTTTGCGTTCCTGCGCGTTGAGCGCAGCGCCCGACTCCACCAGCAGACGCTCGGTCAGGACGCCCAGCTCCTCGCGCAGGCGCTCGGGCTTCATGCTGCCCATCACCTCCAGGTCGATGCGCCCCAGCAACTGGGTGTGCAACCGGTCCTTGAGGGCGTTGTGGAGCGGGATCGCGCCGCCGGGAAGGGATCGGTCTTCCTCCGAACCGTTCAGGCGGGTGGGACTGCGCAATTCGGGGGTGGTGACTCTCATGTTCATGGTGTTCGTGCTCGCTAAAAAAGGGGGGGGAGGACGGGGTGGATCGACGCGGTTCACGTGCGTCCCGTGATCGTCGACAGCCAGCTGTGCTTGCCCGCGTTCACCGCGACCGGCGAAAGCTCATGAGCCCACTCTTGCAGCGCGCGCGCCACCGGATCGCGCGCCGCCAGCTTGGCCAGTGGAATGCCCTGGTTGATGGAGGCCAGCACCGCCTCATCGCTGGCCGGCAGGACCCGGGCCACCTTGTGCCCCGTGGCCCGCTCCACGTCGCCCACGGGGATCTGGCCGCCCTTGCTGTAGCGGTTGAGCACCAGCTGGATCTTTTCGCGGGGGTAGCTCAGGCCTTCGAACACGCCGATGATTCGCTGGGCATCCCGCAGGGCGGGCAAGGTCTGCCCGGCCACCACGTGGATGCGCTCGGCCAGATCCAGCGCCTTCACCGCCGCCGGGTCCATGACCCGTGCCATGTCGAGCAGCACGAAGTCGTATTCGGTGCGCGCCAGGCCCAGGATGGCCGCCACGGTCTCGGGCGTCACCGCTTCGAGCTGGTAGGGCAGCTCCGGCGCACACAGCACGTGCAGGTTGTCCCGCACCTTGAGCACGCTCACCGCCAGCAGCGCGGCGTCGAGCCGGTGGCTCTGGCGCGCCATGTCGACCACGCTGGCCTCGGGCTTGCGGCTCGTGAGGTAGCTGACCGCGTCGCCGAAATACAGGTTCAGGTCCACGATCAGCACCCGCTTGGATGCCTCGGCGAGCAGATAGGCCAGGTTGGTGACGAGAAAGGTGCAGCCACTGCCGCCCTTGGCCGGCATGAACGCGTACAGCGTCCCCTCGTTGTCCACGAACTGCGAGGTGATCGACTTGGATTCCTCGACGTAGGCCACGCCCGCCTTGACGGACGCGGCGCTCAGCGGCCCGGGCAACACATCGCGCACCCCGGCCCGCATGGCGCGCTTGAGCGTGGCCATGCCCGTTTCATAGCTCACCAGCAACAGCATCACCGTCGGGTGGCGCAGGGTTGCCGCCTCGATCAGCTCGAAAGCCGCATCGTCAGGGCGCGACAGGGCCAGCAGCACCAGGTCGGGCTTGTCCTTGTGCATCACGGTCTGCAGGTTTCGGGGCCCGCCCACGTGGGCATTGACGCTCACATTGGTCAGGGGCTTGAACGTCCCGATGAGCTGGTCGCGCTCCTCGGTGGTTTCGAAAATGAGGGAAACGTTGTGTGACATGGTGTTTGGGTCTTATGGGCACACGGGGTTGCCCGCGCTGGTCATGTACTCGCGCGGCAGGCTGGTGGGGAACTGGGGGATCGGAAAGGCACCGCCAAAGAAGGGGCTGACCGGGGTGAAGTTGGCCCCGACGATGCGCGCCGTCACGGTCTGGCAATTCGACGCGTCGCAGTTCACCGGAACGTAGTCGAGCACCATGTTGGCGGCCGGAATGCCGCCCCCGGTCATCGCGCTCATGCGCGCCTTGATGAGCGTGAGCTCCCCTGGCGCCTCCACGCTGCACACCACCCCCAGCCGGGCACCGAGGCGGGTGGCCTCGTTGGCCCCGTTGAGCAGAAAGAGCCAGCGACCGAACTCCATGATGCCCAGCAACAGGGTCAGGAAAAAGATCGCGATCAGCGCGAACTCGACCGCGGCCACACCGCGCTGGGCGCGGCGCCTGGCACGCTGGAAAAAGGGGTTGCGGGTGAGTTTCACGGCAGTGGCCTCAGTTCGTGCTCGACGCCATGGTGATGCTGATCGGGCCGAAGGTGATGTCCGGCACCACCCAGGGCACCACGGAGAGGAAGCCGTAACCGGCGTCCCCGGCGCCGACGGCCACCGTCACCAGGCTGGTGGTGCCCTCGCCGGTCAGCACATTGGCATGGGTGCCCGCGCAGGCCACGGGATCGCACACGGAAATCATGGCCAGCGTGAGGTTGGGCACCAGGGCGGGCAAGCCGTCGCAATCGAAGGCCCCGCACAGCGCCAGTGAACGGGCCTTGAGGCGGATGCCGTCCACCGTCTCCCCGGCCGGCGGACTGGCCAGACTCTGCTGCGACAGGTATCGCGCCGCGCCGCGCGTGGCCTTCACCAGACCGTTGTACTGGTACAGCGCGCGCCCCAGCTCGGTGATGCCGAAACAGAGCACCAGCATCGGGATGAGGATGATCGCCATCTCCACGGCCGCGACGCCCCGTTGTGAATGGATTGGGCCGCGCATGGTCATTGCACCAGTTGGGGCACGAGCGGCCCGAAGATGCCGGGCTCGCCGTTGGTCGAGCAGGGGCTGCCGGCCGTGGTGCTCAGCCCCAGGAATTCGAGACCGGGGACGTCCCCGACCGCCAGCATCGGGCTGAGCATCAGCACGCAGGCCCAGCCGTCCACCACCGGGTTCGCGCCGCCGGTGTTCCACGTGGTGCAGTCCACGATGGGGGCCACCACCACCCGCCGGAAACGGCCCAGCTCGTTGTGCTGGGTGCTGGTCAACCGGTTGTAGGGGTTGGGCGGATCGACCTGGTAGGGCCGGTAGTTCGCGGCGGCGTTTCCGTAGTTGAACTGCCCCGCCACCGTCCCGGTGTAGGCGTTGGCGCCCAGTGTCCAGTTGGTGATGGTGTAGCTGTAACCCGTCACGTCCGGTGGCGCCGTACCCGTCTGGGGGTTCCCGGCGCCGGGCTTGTACAGGCCAAACCGGGAATTCCAGGCGACGTCCAGCGAAGCGATCGAACCCGGCTCTCCCACCTCGGCGCCGACGGTGATGCTGCACTGCCCCGGCCCCGTCAACAGATCCGCCAGCTCGGAGGCGCCGCCACCGGGCGGGGTGAAGTCGATCCAGCCGAAGTTGCCGGTCCCGTAGGGCGAGCCGGCCCCCTCCGGCGGGCTCATCCACTGTCCGACCGTCAACCCGAAGTTGGACGACGCGGTGCTTCCCGGCGCCTTGCACACGGCCACCGGTATCGCGCAGGCCGAGGCCGAAGGCGCCAAGGTGGCGGCCGCCATGGCCGAGACGGTCTGGGTGCTCAACAAGGGGTTGAGCACCCGCATGAAAAGGATGGGCAGCCCGGCCAGGGGATAGGTGCACTTGGCAAAGGCGGCCGTGTTGTAGTTGGCCTCAGCGGCCACTTCGTACGGGCCTGCCAGGGTGTCCGAAAACGTGATCTGGCTGGCCGCGATGTCGATCACCAGGCTCTGGAAATTGGCCCGGTTCTTGATCGCATCGGTGTTGCCCTCCCCCGCCGGGGTGGCCGGATCGTCCACCCCCCCGGTGGAAAAGACGCGCCCGTAGGCAATGGCCTTGGTCAGCGCGGTGGGGTTGTTTTGCCCGGGTCTCAGTTGCGAGGCAGCGGCCAGCGCGCAGGCGTCCATCCCGTTCTGCAACTCGGTCTTGATCGTGAAGAAGCGGCCCAGGTCGATGGCCAGCCCGGCAAACCCGATCAGCACAACGATGGTCAGGCCCAGGATGATCGCCACCGCACCGCGCTGGTGGCGAGGGGTTTCGAGGCGGTGATGCAGGGGCATGCTTCTCTCCAGAAAACGGGACCGGGCCTGGGCCATCGAGGCTCAGTTGCCCGTGATGGTCCCGCCGATGTTGATGATCTCGAAGGTCTTGGGCGGCGCCTGGAACGACTCCTGGTAGCGCTGCTGCGCCGCGGCCCCGGCCTTGCCGTCGATGCCCAGCACCGGATCGGTGTTCTCCGAGGCCTTGGGGTTGAGGGTCTGGGCCGCGCGGGCCTCGCGCACCGCGTCGCCGAACGCGGCGTCGAGCTGCGGCGTGGTGCTGGCGCAGGCCGCCAGCAGGCTGGCGGTGGCCAGCACAGAAGCCAGGCGAAGGGACAAGGTGGTGGTGGACATGTTGATGCTCCTTACTTCACTTCCATGCCGCCGCTGCCCGCGGCCGGGGCCGCTGGCATGACGGCGGGTCGGTCGGTGGGCACGTCGACACGGCCCGAACCTTCGAGCTGGTTGCCGAGGTAGAACTCGGACCGGCTGGGCGGCTTGTAGCCGTCGGTGGGCAGGATGTAGCCCGGGTCGATCGGCTTGACCAGGCGCGGCGTGATCACGAACATGAGTTCGCTGCGGTCGCCTTGGAACTCGTTGCTGCGGAACAGGGCGCCCAGCACCGGCACCTCACCCAGGCCGGGCAACGCGTCCATGGCCTGGCGCACGTTGTTCTTGATCAGGCCGGCAATCGCCAGGCTCTGGCCGTCCATGAGCTGCACCGAGGTCTGTGCGCGGCGGGTGGTGAAGCTGGGCAGGATCGCCGTCTGGCCATTCACCGTGGTGAACGGCGTGCCGGTCTGCGACAGCTCGGACACTTCGGGCGCGACCTTCAGGTGGATGCGGCCGCCTTCGAGCACCGTGGGGGTGAATTTCACGCCCACGCCAAACTCCTTCTCTTCCAGCGTGATGGTGGTGCCACCGGTCGCGTCGTTGCTGCGCGCCACCGGGATGAAGATCTTGCCGCCCGCGAGAAAGCTGGCTTCCTGGCCGCTGATGGCCACCAGATTGGGCTCGGCCAGGATCTTCACCAGGCCGTTGCTCTTCTCGGCGTCGATGTCGATGCCATTGCCGTTGCTCTTGAGGGCGCTGAGCAGGCCGCGGCCATCGCCACCAAAAGCCGAGGAGATGCCATACGTCCAGCTGCCGTTGGTGCGGCTGAAGAGCAGGTTGGCGCCCATCTTGTCCATGAGCGTCTTGGACACCTCGGCCACGGTCACTTCCAGCATCACCTGCTGGGCTTCGGCAATGTTCAGCAGGTTGACCACCTTGGCGCCCGCCGCGTTGGCCGCCGCCGCGCCGCCGCCCCCACCACCGCTGCTGACCGCCAGCTTGGTGCCCGACTCGGCGCGGTTGTCGCCCGCCACCACCGGCAGCACCAGGCTCTTGTTCACGTCGCGCACGAAGGCCGCGGCAATTTCCTCGGCCGCCTTGGCCTTGACGGCGCTGGACACCACCCCGGTGAGGATCACCGAGTCGGCCGCCGGGCGCACCTGGATGCCCTTTTCGTTCGGCAGCAACTCGCGCAGCTTGGCCTGCATGCGCTGGTGGTCGATGTTCACGTTGACGTCGATGGCGGTCGGCCCGCTCCCCTTGCGCCAGACGATGAGGTTGGTCGAGCCGTAGGACTTGCCCAGCAAGTACAGCTCGGTCGCGCTGATCAGCGTCACGTCGGCCACGCTGGGGTTGCCCAGCGAAATCCGCGTCACGGCCGACGGCATGCGCAGCAGGGTCGACTTGCCGATGGTCAGGTTCAGCGACGGCCCGATGGCGGCCAGGTCGGTGCCGACGTCGATGGCCATCGGCGCCGCGGCCACCTTGGTGGTGGTCACGCCCTTGGTCATGGGGGTTTGGGGGGTTTGCGCCCAGGTGGTCGCGGTGAGCAGGCCCGCGGCCCAGATGGAAGCGCTCAGTGCATGCAGAACGGGTGTTTTCATGATGCTTCCTCAGTAGGGGGACGAAGACTTCTGGATGCCGCGGATCAACTCCACCGTGTTGGTGGGCTCGGCCGGGGCGCTGGGTGTGGGCTTGCGCGGCGCGGTGGCGCGGCGCACCGGTGCGGCCTTCTTGACGACGGCCACGGCCGCCGGGGGGCTCACCACGGGCGACGCATCGCCGAACAGGTCCTTGCGGGTGATGCCCTCCGTGGCGCTGTCCTGCGTGTCCACCTGGTTGCGCAACATGAGCGACAAGGTGCCCACGTTGCGGGCCAGGTCGATCTTTTCGGCCTGCTCGGGGGTCACCTCCAGGGTGACGGCGTTGACCACGCGGGCCTTGGTTTCTTCCGGGCGCCGGGCCTCCTGGGCCACGGCCAGCACCATGATGCGTTCCAGCACCACCCGCGAAATGGTCGTTTCGCGGTCGTCCTTGATGTTCACCAGCAGGTCCACATGGCTGCCCGGGGCCAGGAAGCCAGCCACGCCCACCACCTCGTTGACCTTGACGGTGATGGCGCGGTGCCCCGGCTTGATGACCGAGTCCAAGCCGGCCTTGGTCCCTTCGGGGGCCAGTTTGGGCTCCAGCACCGGCTCGCCCTTGTAGATGCTGGTGCGCACCACCCGGCCTTCGAGCTTCGTGGCGTCGTTGAACGACCCCTCCGGCTGGGCGCCGGACGGCCAGGCAACGGGCCGCAGCATCTGGGCGGTGATCGCCTGACCGAGATCAAGATCGCTCGTGGCCACCAGCACGGTGGTCCGTTCGCCCGAAGCCTGTTGCCCCATCCAGCGGGCGGCCAGGATCACGGCGGCCACACCGGCCAGCACCGACAGGGCCAGCATCACGAAGGCGCGTTTGCTTTGCATTTTCATTCTCCTGAATGCGTGGGAATGGCGGCCATGCCGTGGTGATCCTCACGGCCGAAGTAGGTGTTCCAGGCCCACTCCAGCCGCTCGGGGGTCATGCGGGCGGGCTGCTCCAGGTAGCGGCCGAGGTCCGCGATCTTGCTGATCACGTCAAAGGGAATGCAGGGGTAATAGGGCCGCCCGTCGCGCGGGTGCAGCAAGTGGATGAGGTGATCCACCCCGGCCGGGTCCTCGGGCACGCCGGTACGCGCGCAGGCCTGCGTCACCACGCTGCGGTAGCGGGCGGCATCGAGCGCGTCGATCCGGATCTTGTAGCCCAGCCGGCGGGCAAAGGCCGGGTCCACCAGATCGTCGGGCGGCAGGTTGCTCGCGAAAATCACCCGCACGTCGAACGGCACGGCGAACTTGGTGCCGGTGTTGAGCGTCAGGTAGTCCACGTGGCGGTCCAGGGGCACGATCCAGCGGTTCATGAGCTCGCTCGGGCTCACGCGCTGGCGGCCCAGGTCGTCGATCACGAAGATGCCGTTGTTGGCCTTCAGTTGGGGCGAAGCCGTGTGCAGGCGGGTGTGGGTGTCGTATTCCAGGTCGAGCGTGTCCAGGGTGAGCTCGCCACCGGCGATCACCACCGGCCGCTCGCTGCGCACCCAGCGGCCGTCGGCCGACAGATCGCGGGCGAGCGCGCGATCGGGCACCGGCGCCAGGGTCACCCGCTTGTGCACGATGGGGTCGAACACCTGCACCACCTCGCCATCGACGTACAGCGCGTGGGGCACCCAGATGTGCCCCTCGAGGGTGCGCACCATGTGCTCGGCCAGGTAGGTCTTGCCGGTACCGCTGTCGCCGTGCAGGTAGATCGCCTTGCCCGAGTTGAGCGCGCTGCCCAGCGTGGGCAACAGCTCGGGTGGCAGGACCATGTCCTTGAGCACCTGCTGCAGGCGCTCGGCGCGCACCGGGGCCTGGTGCTGGGCCTGTTCCCGGACCTGGGCCACGTAGTCGGCCAGCGGCACGGGCGCCGGGCCCACGTACTGGCACTTGTCAAACGCCATGCGCGCCATGCGCTGGCCAGCGTCGGTGAGCGCAAAACTGATGTCGCCCTCCAGCGTGCCGCGCCGCGGCACCTCCAGCAGGCCCAGGCCACGCATCTGGGACATCAGGTTGTCCATCACCGGCACCGGCAGGCCCAGCTGCTGCGCCACGGCAAACAGCTTGAGCTCGCCCTTGCGCGCGAAATGCCGCAGGGCCAGGTCGATCACGAACGACGCGGGCAGGCCCTCCACATCCACCGCGTCGACGAAGGGCTCGGCCACGGCGGCCTTGAGCAGTGGGGAGGTGCTGGAAAGCGAAAGCTCTTGCATGGCTGGCTTTCAAAAGTTGAGGATGGGCTCGCGCCCGCTGAACAGCCAGGCCGCATAGGCCACGACACCGAGCGCGATGGCCACCGCGTAAGGCATGCGCCAGGCGGTCTGGGTGCCGGCATCGAAAGAACCGACCGAGCCCGGCAGCATCTGGCCCAGCGCGGCCAGCGTGTTGCGCACCACCAGGCGGGCGTTGTGCGCCATGGCCATGCGGCCCAGCGCCAGCAGGCCACCGGCCAGCAACACACACAGGGCGAGGTTCACGCTCGCGGCCGGGCCGGCGAAGGCGCCCACGGCGGCAAACAGCTTCACGTCACCGGCGCCCAGGGCGCGCAAGGCGTAGAAGGGAAGGAAGACCAACAGCGCCACCAGCGCGCCCAGCAGGCTGACCCCCAGGCCGAGGGCACCGGGGTAAAGCGAGAACAGGCCGTCGTTGTCTCGGAAAGCTTGAGGGCCGAAGGTGTTCAACAGCACCCCGACCAACAGGGTCACCAGCACCAGCGTGTTCGGGATGCGGCGCCGACGCCCATCGGAGAGCGCGGCCAGCGCGAGACACAAGGCCAGCAGGCCGAAGCCCAATACCTGCCAGTCGCCAGGTGCCATGCCGATGTTCATGTCCAACTCCCAGTTCGGGTTTTGCCAGCGGCAAAACCGGTAACGGTCGTCTCTATCGCTCTCTCGGCCACCCTCCGAAGGCGGGGCCGATGGTTTTTCTCATTCGGGCGCACAGACGTTGCCGACTGCACCGCTCCCGGCCTGCACGCAGGCCTGCCCGGTTCAGGGAGGTGAAATCACGGCGAGCACACGTGCCACCCACGCATCCCAACCCGCTTCATTGGCGCCCCCCAGCGCGGTCATGCCCACGATGGCCACCAGGGCGATCAGCGCGGCGAGCAGGCCATATTCGATGGCGCTCACACCTTGCTGTCGGTGGCGAAGTGCGAGGGAGGGTCTTGACATGGTGGGCGCCCGTGATGGTTTCTCAGGGACAGAAGGGCAACTGCATCGCCAGCGAATGGGCCGACCGGCCACCCTTTTCGGGGACTCACGGTCAGCCACACCCAGCATCGATCAGAACGCGCAGTTGGCGACGGTGGGATCGCCCAAACACGTGGAGATATCGGTAAAAAGGGTGTTGAGGCTAACCCCCAGCAGGCCGGCCCCAACGACGATCGCCACAGCGATCAACGCGGCGATCAGGCCGTACTCAATGGCGGTCACACCTTCTTCATCGCGAAGGAAACGGCGGGTTGCGATCAGCAGCTTTTCCATGATGACACTCCAAGCAAGGTTGAAACATCAGCCACCCCCCATGAGCGACCAATGACGGAGTGAGGTGCTCTTTGCGGTGCACTGCTTGCACCTCCCTTGCTTGCACTTACAAAGTTGCATCACACGAAAGCGATTGTGATCATTTGTACATCTTTGGCAATACTAATTAACAACTAATTGACTACTTTCTCACACATACGCCCTGAATCGACACCAGACGAAGCGGCTGCGCCGTGCGCCGTCGGCGAACAGCGGTGCTGGCGCAAGGTGGCCGTGGCGCTTCCTCCCGCTCGTACGGGTTTGCTTTTAAAAACATCCATCACCGTTCGGGCTGAGCTTGTCGAAGCCCTACGCGGCGCAAGCACTTCGACAAGCTCAGTGCGAACGGTTTCCAACGGATCGAACGCAATGTCGTATCAGGGGCAGACGGCTTCGACGTTGTTGCCGTCGGGGTCGATCAGGAAGGCCGCGTAGTAGGTCGGGCTGTAGTCGGGGCGCGGGCCCGGGCCGCCGTTGTCTTTGGCGCCCGCCTTCAGGCCCGCTTGGTAGAAGGCGTCCACTGCCTTGTGGTCGGCGGCGCGGAAAGCGATGTGCGTGCCCGGGCCTTTGGCGCCCTTCGTCGCGTAGAGCCACAGCGCGGGCGCGCCCTTCGGGCCCAAGCCGGCGCAGGTGTCGTCGTGGGAACCCAGCTCGTGGCCGAGTGGGGCGAGCGCGGCTTCGTAGAAGCGGATGCTCGCGGCGAGGTCTTTGACTTTCAGTCCGAGGTGGTCGTACATGGCGATGGCTTCCTGTTCAATGGGTTGATCAGGCGGTCATCGTCGAGCAGGGCGGCCACGCGGTCTTGGAGAATCTTGCGGTCCTTCTTCAGGCCGTTTCGGGCGGCCTGGCGAAAGCCGCGCGGCGAGACGCCGGCCGCGCGGTGGAAGCTGCGCACGAAGTTGCTGAGATCGGCAAAACCCACCTCCAGGGCCACGTCGGTCACCGGTCGGTCGCTGTCGGCGAGCAGCCACGCCGCGTGGCGCAACCGCGAACGCACCAGGTACTGGTGCGGCGTGACGCCCAGCACGCGCGAGAACAGCCGCAGGAAATGAAACGGGCTCAAGGCCACTTCGCTGGCCGCCCTGTCCAGGTCGATGTCCTCGTGCGAATGGGCGGCGATCCACATCGCCGCCTCCACGGCGCGGCGGCGGTCGCGCCCGGTCGCCGTCTGTGCCGCCCGCTGGCGGCCCGCCACGACGTCCACGAAGCGGGACGCGAACCACAGGCCCACTTCGTCCAGACCGGCATCGCTGCGGCCGCTGGCCACCGCCTGCGCCAGCTCGCCCAGCACCATGAGTTCGGGCAGTGGCGGCAGACCGCCGGTGCGCCAGGTGGCCGGGTTGCCGCCGACCAGATCGACGAAGCCCGGCGAGAGGTGAAACGCCAGGCATTCGTCGCCGCAGACGTGGTGGTCGTGCGTGCACATGAACTCGTCGCCCGGGTGGCCCACCAGCACCGAGCCGGCCACCAGCTCGTACGAGGCGCCACGCGCCCGGTAGCCGAAGGTCCCCTTGCGCACGTAGGAGACCGAGTGGCTTGTGTGCAGCTCGGTGAACGGTTGCTCGGCGGGGCCGGCGCTGCAGCGGTAGTCCACCACGCGGATGGCGCCCGTCAGCAACTCGGTGGCGGTGATCACGCGCCGTCTCCGTCGAACAGACCAGGCTCGCCACCGATCTGCGCACCTTCGATCTGCAGCATGCGCAACTTGGTCGCCACGCCGCCGCGGGCCGAGAAGCCACCCGAGCGGGCGCCCGCCGCGAGCACGCGATGGCAGGGCACGACCGGTGCAAACGGGTTGTGGCCCAGGGCCTGCCCCACGGCGCGCGCCAGGCCGGCATCGCCCAGGGCCTGGGCCATCTCGCCGTAGGTGCGGGTCTGGCCGGGCGGTATGGCGCGGGTCATTGCATAGACCTCGCGCTGGAACGGCGTGAGGCGGGTCATGTCCAGCGGCACTTCGAGCAGGTCCCGCGCCTCGCCCTTCAACAGGGCCTGGATGCCTTCGATGGCGGCCTGCACGGGTGCCGGCGGCTGGGCCACCTCGGTCAGTGGCGGCAGTCCTATGAGCAACCGCGCACGGGTGCGGGCGGCATCGGCCTCGGGCAGCTGCACCGCGACCACACCCTCCGGCCCCCAGGCGATGCCGCAGACACCGATGGTGGTGTCGAACAGGGTGTGACCGCCCTCAGCCATTGCCGCCTCGGTCTCACACGGCGCGCAGCGCCGCGCGCAAACCCTCGCCGATCTCGGGCCGTTCAAGGAACGGGTCGGCCGGGTTGGTCTGGTTGACGATGCCCTCCATGCGCGCGCGCACATTGCCCAGCGCCTTGGGGTGGCTGAAGATGTAGAACCGGTCGGCCGCGATGGCGTCGAACACCTTCTGAGCCACCTCGGCCGCCGTGACCTTGCCCGAGCTAACCGCCTTGTCGCTCATGGCCTGGCCGATCAGTTGGCTCTGCGTGGCCTTTTCATCGACCAGTTCGGCGGGTTTGTTGCGGTGGCTCTGGCTGATGCCGGTGGGCACGAAGTACGGGCACAACACGCTGGCGCTGATCTGGTCGCTCACCAGCTTCAGGTCCTGGTAGAGCGTTTCGGTGAGGCTCACCACCGCGTGTTTGCTCACGTTGTAGATGCCCATGTTGGGCGGCGTGAGCAGACCGGCCATGCTGGCGGTGTTGACGATGTGGCCCTGGAACGCTGGGTCGGCTTTCGCAGCGGCCAGCATCAGCGGGGTGAACAGGCGCACGCCGTGGATCACGCCCCAGAGGTTCACGCCCAGCACCCATTCCCAGTCTTTCACCGAGTTTTCCCAGACCAGACCACCCGAGCCCACGCCCGCGTTGTTGAACACGAAATGCGGCGCGCCGAAGCGCTGCACCACGTCGGCGGCGAGTGCTTCCATCTGCTCGGCGCTGGACACGTCCACTTTTTTGGCCAGCACCTGCGCACCGGCCGCCTTCATTTCCGCTTCGGCTTTGTCCAGCGCGTCCTGCTGCACATCGACCAGCACAAGGTGCATGCCGAGCTGTGCGCCGATGCGCGCGCATTCGAGGCCGAAGCCCGAGCCGGCGCCGGTCAGCACCGCCGTCTTGCCTTTGAAGTCTGAAATCACGTCTTGTCTCCTGATGGGCTGGCGGGGGTCTGCGGGTCTGAGGGGGAACCATTCAGCACACGCCGAAGATCCGGCTCTGCCGGTCCAAGGGCGTGGTCCCCCTGGGGGGAAGCCGCGAAGCGGCGCAGGGGGGCTTCTGGCCTAATCATTTCCAGATGCGGGATGCCGTCTTCGATGTAGGGCTTGTCGTCGGACACGAAGCCGTGCGCGTTGTAGAAACGTTCCAGGTGCGCCTGCGCGCCGATGCGGATCGGCTGCACACCCCACAGGCTGTGCAGCATGCGCACCGACTCGGCCATCAGCGCGTGACCCATGCCGCTGCCGCGCGTGACCGGTGCGGTGACGACACGGCCGATGCTCGCCTCGGGGTACTTGAGACCGGCGGGGACGAGGCGGGTGTAGGCCAGCAGTTGCGGCTGTCCATTTGGATCAACAGCTTCGCCCAGCAGATGCATGCAGTCGGCATCGGCGCCGTCCAGGTCCTGGAACGCGCAGGCCTGCTCCACCACGAACACCGCGCTGCGCAGTTGGAGCAGCGCGTACAGCGTGCGCGGCAGCAGCGCGTCAAACGGCAGGCAGCGCCACGCCACCGGCATCGAAGCAGGCCGGCTCAAACGCGCACTTCCCGCAGTACAAAGCCGATGCGCGGGAAATGCACATGCAGCCGGCCGGCGCGCTCGTCGCTGCGCTCCAGCGTGTAGTGCGTGCGCGAGGCCGCGCGCAGGATGCCTTCGGTCGGTTCCTGACCGAAGCTCTCGGCCGCCACCGTGACGCGGCTGCCCAGCGGTATGCCGTGTTCGTCCTGGAAGGCTTCGTCGTGCAAGGGGGCCGGCTCGGCCGCCGCCGCGATGGCGATCGCCTCGGTGGACGAGAGCTTGGCCAGGTGGCCGTGGCCGAAGGTGGCCATGCGGTCCATCCAGTCCAGCAAGTCGGGCGTCGCCTCCAGGATGCCGGCCATGCTCGGGTTGATCACGCGCGTGAACCACAGCGGGTGGTAGGCCGCAAAGTCGGCCACACAGGGCGCCGCACCGAGCAGGAACGGGTGCTCGTGCAGCATGTTGGCCAGGCGGCGCAGGTAGCTCTTGTAGGCGGCGGTGGCATCGCCCGGGCGCAGGCTGGTCATGCCGCCGCGCATGGCCGCGCGGTCGGCGGCGAAGGCCTGGCCCACTTCGGGTGGCTGGCCGGCGAACATCGTGGCCGCGCCCTTGGAACTGAAGGTGTAGGCCATCGACGCCCAGAACAGCGTGCTGTCGGCCCACTGGGCCAGCACGCGGGCGATGCCCTTGTTGTGCTCGGGGTAGAGCGTGGGCGCGGGCTGGCGGTGTTCGAGCACATCGCAGATCAGCGCGGTGTCGCAATAGATGTCGGCACCGATCTGCAGGAACGGCGTGCGCCGGTAGCCACCGGTGAGCGCCACCACGTCGGGCTTGGGCATCACGCTGGGAATCAGCACGCTCTTCCAGGCCAGCTGCTTGTGGCCCAGGATCAGCCGCACCTTTTCCGAGAAGGGCGACATGGGGTAGTGGTGCAGGATCAGGTCGGTCATGGGTCAACTTTCGCCGTTCGCCCTGAGCTTGTCGAAGGGCTTTTGAGGTGTGTGGGTGAGGGCTTCGATCCTTCGACAGGCTCAGGATGTGCGGATTTCAGCCCGAACGGGGTTGCGTGTTCACGTGGGCATTGCCCGCTGGATGATGGCATCGAAATCACAGCCCGCGCCGAGCGAGCCGAAGCTGTGGCCCCAGTGACCGGCGAGCCGCGAATCGCAGAAGGCGCTGAACACGGCGGCCGGCGCGGTCTGCGCCAGCAACGCGGCCTGCACGGCGAGGGCCACGTCTTGCGCCAGGCGGCGCGCTTCCATTTCGGTGGCCATCTGCTCCACGCGGGTGGGCAGGCTGGCGGCCAGGTGGTCCAGCGCCGGGTGCATGCCTTTGGCGGGCGCCAGTTCCTGCGCCAGCGCGGCGGCGGCGTCGGCCTTGCGCAATGCACGCAGCAGGTCCAGCGCCATGATGTTGCCGGCTCCTTCCCAGATGCTGTTGACCGGCATCTCGCGGTAGATGCGCGCCATGATGCCTTCGCCGCCCTCTTCCACGTAGCCGTTGCCACCCAGGCACTCCATGGCCTCTTCGGCGAAATGGCTGCCGCGCTTGCAGATCCAGAACTTGGCCACGGGCGTGAGCAGGCGTTGCATGGCCTGCTCGTGCGCGTCGCCCGGGCGGTCGAAGCTGCGCGCCAGCCGCAGGGCCAGCGCGGTGGAGGCTTCGGACTCCAGCGCCAGATCGGCCAGCACGTTTTTCATCAGCGGCTGGTCGATCAGCTTCTTGCCGAAAGCCATGCGCTGCGAGGTGTGGTTCAGCGCGATCGACAAGGCCTGGCGCATCAGGCCGCTGGTGCCGAGCGCGCAGTCCAGCCGCGTCATGGTGCCCATGGCCAGGATCTGCGGCACGCCCCGGCCTTCTTCACCCACCAGCCAGGCGGTGGCGCCCACGAACTCCACCTCGGAGCTGGCGTTGGCCTTGTTGCCCAGCTTGTCTTTGAGGCGCTGGATGAAGAGCCGATTGAGCGACCCGTCGGGCAGCACGCGCGGCAGGAACAGGCAGGAGAGGCCGTTCGGCGTCTGCGCCAGGACCAGGAAGGCGTCGCACATGGGCGCCGAGAAGAACCACTTGTGGCCGGTAACGCTGAAGCGCTGGCCCCAGTCATCGCTGCCAGCCGGCACCGCTTGCGTGGTGTTGGCCCGCACGTCCGAGCCGCCCTGCTTCTCCGTCATGCCCATGCCCATGGTCACGCCGGCCTTGTCTTTCCAGAGCTTCAATGCCGGGTCATAGGCGCGGCTGGTGAGCTGCGGCGCCCAGTCGGCGTAGATGGCCGGGTTGTCGCGCAGCGCGGGCGTGACCGCGTAGCTCATGGAGATGGGGCAGAGCGTGGAGGGCTCCAGCTCGGTGAAGAGCATGAAGCCGGCGGCGCGGGAGAGGTGTGGGTTCGCTGCACCCTCACCCCGGCCCTCTCCCGCAAGCGGGAGAGGGAGAGGACTTCCCCTCTCGGGCAGGACATCGTGTCTTGCTCCCTCTCCCGCTTGCGGGAGAGGGCTGGGGTGAGGGGTACTCCCCCAAGGCGTGCCATGCAAACCCGCCGCCGTCGCCGCCGACATCAGCGCGTGGTAACTCGGGTGGAACTCCACCTGGTCGATGCGGTGGCCGAAGCGGTCGTGGCTCTTGAGCTGCGGCGTGAACACATTGGCCAGCCGGGCGTGCTGCTGCATCTCGGCGCTGCCCACCTGCTGGCCCAGCGCCCGCAATGGAGCCGTGTCCAGCGACGGTGCGTTGAAACGCAAGGCGTCCTGCATGGCCCGGTTGCCATCGAACAGGTTCACATCCACCAGCGGCTCGGGCTGGTTGAGGACTTCGTGGGTGGCTTGCATGGTGGGTCTCCTGAACCGCCGGACCGAAACCTCACTTCACCGTGATCGTGATGCGCTCGCTCATGACCACCGGATGGTGCGGGATGTGGTTCTGGTCGCCCAGCACCAGTTGCAGGGTGTGCTGACCGGGCTTGAGTTCGAGCGAGGTTTCGGTCTGGCCGGCGCCGAAATGCCGGAACTGCTCGTTGGCCGGCAGCGGTGCATTGGCATCCCATTCGCTCACATTCACCAGCAGGTGGTGGTGGCCCGTGCCCACCTTCTCGATGCCGGCCGGTGCCACGCCCATGCCGCTCAGGCCGAACACCACCTTCACCGGACTGCCCACGGTCATGCCGTTGCGCAGATTCACGAAGTACAGCCTGGCCCCCGCAGGCGCCTCGACCTTCTTGTAGCCGGACGACAGGGTGGGCATGCTCGCCGTGACCTTGGCCTGTGCGGGCGGCGCGGTTTCGGGCGACATGGCGCCGTACCCCTTGCCGGCGTGGCGTTCACCGCGTTGCATGGGATGCCCGCAACCCGCGAGTGCAAGGGCGGCAGCGAGGGCGGCGATGGCAAGAGGCGTGTGTGACATGGCGTGACTCCTGGAGGATGGTTGTTGTGGATCAGCATACGCACGGGGCGGCCCTGCGCAAAGGGCCCGTCCCTTCGACCCCGGTGGCGTGCGCGAAGAAACTCAGATCAGTTTCACCAGCTGTTTACCGAAATTCCGGCCCTTGAGCAAACCCATGAAAGCCTCGGGGGCTGACGCCAGGCCCTGCGCCACGGTTTCGCGCGGGCGCAGCTTGCCTTGGGCGACCAGCGTGCCCAGCTCGGTCAGCGCTTCGGGCCAGACTTCCATGTGTTCGCTGACGATGAAGCCCTCGATCTTCAGGCGGTTGATGAGGATCAGCGCTGGGTTGGTCAGCGGCAGCGGCGCGCCGTCGTAGCCAGCGATCATGCCGCATACGGCGATGCGGCCGAAGGCGTTCATGCGCAGCAGAACGGCGTCCAGAATCATGCCGCCCACGTTCTCAAAATAGCCGTCGATGCCATCCGGGCAGGCTTCCTTGAGGGCCTTGGCCAGGGAGTACATGTCCTTGTGCTGCTTGTAGTCGATGCAGGCGTCAAAGCCCAGCTCTTCGACCGCGTATTTGCACTTGTCCGGCCCGCCCGCGATGCCCACCGCACGGCAGCCCCGCGCCTTGGCCAGCGCGCCAAACGCACTGCCCACGGCGCCGGTGGCCGCGCTCACCACCACGGTGTCGCCGGCCTTGGGGTTGATGATCTTCACCAGGCCGTACCAGGCGGTCACGCCTGGCATGCCGACCGCGCCCAGGTAGTACGAGAGCGGCACGTGCGTGGTGTCCACCTTGCGCAGGGCGCCGGGATCGCCAGCGTTGACCACGCTGTACTCCTGCCAGCCGCCCATGCCCACGACCTTGTCGCCGGGCTGGAACTTGGGGTGCCTGGACTCGACGATCTCGCCCACGGTGCCGCCGATCATG
>Ga0156085_1016_pt1 | contig 64272 bp, 58 predicted proteins | sample RifCSPlowO2_02_FD_107738 | JGI IMG/M metagenome (GOLD analysis project Ga0156085, IMG submission 107738) | Burkholderiales bacterium RIFCSPLOWO2_02_FULL_67_64 | reverse complement strand
GCCGCCTACGTGCAGCCCAGCCGCCGCCCGAAAGACGGCCGCTACGGCGAGAACCCCAACCGCCTGCAGCACTACTACCAGTACCAGGTGGTGCTGAAACCCGCACCCAGCAACATCCTGGAGCTGTACCTGGGTTCGCTCGAAGCCCTGGGCTTCGACCTGAAGAAGAACGACATCCGCTTCGTGGAAGACGACTGGGAAAACCCCACGCTCGGCGCCTGGGGCCTGGGCTGGGAGGTCTGGTTGAACGGCATGGAGGTCACGCAGTTCACCTATTTCCAGCAGGTCGGCGGCATCGACTGCAAACCCATCACCGGCGAGATCACCTACGGCCTGGAGCGCCTGGCCATGTACCTGCAGGGCGTGGACAACGTCTACGACCTGGTGTGGACCCAGGGCGCTGATGGGTCCAAGCTGAGTTATGGCGACGTGTACCTGCAGAACGAAAAGGAACAGTCGGCCTACAACTTCGAGCACAGCGACACCGACTTCCTGTTCACCGCCTTCAGCGCCCACGAGAAACAGGCCAAGCACCTGATGGAGCAGCAGCTCGCACTGCCGGCCTACGAGCAGGTCCTGAAGTGCGCGCACAGTTTCAACTTGCTGGACGCGCGCGGCGCCATCAGCGTGACCGAGCGCGCCGCCTACATCGGCCGCATTCGCAACCTGGCGCGCGGCGTGGCCCAGAGCTATTACGAGAGCCGCGAGCGCCTGGGCTTCCCCATGGCGCCGCGCGAGTGGGTGGCGCAGATGGACAAGAAAGCCGCCTGACATGGCCCACCCCCGAAGCGCTTTCAGCGCCTCCCCCTCCAGGGGGCGCCACCAGCGGCCCGGCAGCGCCGGTTCCGCGGTGGCCCAGGCCTGAGCCCGCGTGCCCGCAGAATGCGCAACGAATCAGCATCATGAGTCAACAAAAAAACCTCCTCGTCGAACTGTTTGTGGAAGAGCTGCCGCCCAAGGCGCTCAAGAAGCTGGGTGACGCCTTTGCCGGCGTGCTGTTTGAACAACTCAAGGCCCAGGGCCTGACCGCCGCCGACTCGGCTTTGACGCCCTTCGCATCGCCGCGCCGCCTGGCCGCGCACGTGACCGCCGTGGCCGAGCGCGCCGCCGACAAAGCCGTGTCGCAAAAGCTCATGCCGGTGAGCGTGGGCCTGGACGCGAACGGCCAGCCCACGCCCGCGCTGCTCAAGCGCCTGGGTGCGCTGGGCGCCGACGCCTCGGCCGTGGCCGGCTTGAAGCGCGCGCCCGACGGCAAGGCCGAAGCGCTGTTTTTTGACAGCGTGCAACCCGGTGTGGACCTAGCCGTGGGCCTGCAGAAGGCGCTGGACGAAGCGATTGCCAAGCTGCCCATCCCCAAGGTCATGAGCTACCAGCTCGAAACCGATTGCGAACTCCCCGGCTGGAGCAGCGTGCACTTCGTGCGCCCGGCGCACGGCCTGGTGGCGCTGCACGGCGGCAGCGTGGTACCGGTGAAGGCGCTGGGCCTGACGGCCGGCAACGCCACCCAGGGCCACCGCTTCGAAGCGGCCAAGTCGCCCGTGCTGCTGGCCGATGCCGACAGCTACGCCCAGACCCTGCTGACCGACGGCTCGGTGATCGCCAGCTTCAACGACCGCCGCTTCGCCATCGTGCAGCAGTTGGCGCAAGCCGCCGAACGCTTGGGCCCGGGCTTCGAGGTGCTGATGGACGAGGCCCTGCTGGACGAAGTGACCGCGCTGGTCGAGCGGCCGAATGTGCTCACCTGCGGCTTCGAGGAGCAGTTCCTGGAAGTGCCGCAGGAATGCCTGATCCTCACGATGAAGGCCAACCAGAAGTACTTCCCGCTGGTGGACACCCACGGCAAGCTGACCAACCGGTTCCTGGTGGTGAGCAACATCAGCCCGGACGATGCGAGCGCCGTGATCGGCGGCAACGAGCGCGTGGTGCGCCCACGCCTGGCCGACGCCAAGTTCTTCTTTGACCAGGACCGCAAGAAGACACTGGCCTCGCGCGTTGAAGGTCTGGGCAAGGTGGTCTACCACAACAAGCTGGGCACACAGGGCGAGCGCGTGGAGCGCGTGCGCGCGATCGCCCGCGCCATCGGTGAGCAACTGGGCGGCGCCACGCTGGCCGCCAGCGCCGACACCGCGGCGCAACTGGCCAAGACCGACCTGCTGACCGACATGGTGGGCGAGTTCCCCGAGCTGCAGGGCGTCATGGGCGGCTACTACGCGCGCCACGATGGCCTCTCCGAAGACATCGCTTTTGCGATCGAAGACCATTACAAGCCACGCTTCGCCGGCGACGAGTTGCCACGCACCCAGACCGGTGTGGTGGTTGCGCTGGCCGACAAGCTGGAAACGCTGGTCGGCATGTTCGGCATCGGCAACCTGCCGACCGGCGACAAGGACCCGTTTGCGCTGCGGCGGCATGCGCTGGGCGTGATCCGGATGTTGGTGGAAAAGGACTTGCCGCTGGAGCTGAATAGGCTGATTGAGGTTGGCGTGCAGGCTCTTGACGATGCGTTTGAGACTGGCCTTAAGGCAAAGGCCGTTATCCAAGTCGTTTCTGGTAGCGCGAAAACTGTCGAAGGCTTGGTTCCGAGGAACATGGACCCGTTCGTTTCTGAGCAACTTGCGGATTTCATCTACGACCGCCTCGCCGGCAGCCTTCGCGAGCAAGGCTACAGCGCCCAGGAAGTCGACGCCGTGCTGGCCCTGCGCCCGCAGCGCCTGGCCGAAGTGGCCCAGCGTCTGCAGGCCGTGCGCGCCTTCGCCGCGCTGCCCGCTGCCGCCGCGCTGGCCGCGGCCAACAAGCGCATCGGCAACATCCTCAAGAAGTCCGAAGGCGAGGGCGCCGCGGTGCAGGAATCCCGCTTGGTGGAGCCCGCCGAAAAGGACTTGTTCGCTGCCATGCAGGCCACCGTGCCGGCGGCCGACGCCGAGTTCGCCAACGGCGACTACACCGCCTCGCTGATGACACTGGCCGCGTTGCGCGCGCCGGTCGATGCCTTCTTCGATGGCGTGATGGTCAACGCCGACGACCCGGCGCTCAAGGCCAACCGCCTGGGCCTGCTCAAGAGCCTGCACGAGGCCATGAACCGCGTGGCCGATCTGTCGCGTCTGGCAACATGATGGCCCCCACGCTCCACCGCTGCGCGGGTCGCTGCCCCCCGAGGGGGCGCGGCCTTGCTTGGGGCGGCCCGGCGCGGCGGCCCTGACCTGTGTGGAGCACCGCATGAAACTGCTGATCCTCGACCGCGACGGCACCCTCAACCGCAGCCGCGACGACCACGTCGCGTCGCCCGAGGAGTGGGAGGCGCTGCCCGGCGCACTCGAAGCGGTGGCTCGGCTCAACCACGGGGGCTGGCGGGTGGTGCTGGCCACCAACCAGTCGGGCATCGGCCGCGGCCTGTTCGACATGGCGTCGCTCAACGCCATCCACGCCAAGATGCACCGCCAGCTGGCGGCGGTGGGCGCGCGCGTGGAAGCGGTGTTCTTCTGCCCGCACGCCCCGGAAGACGCCTGCCACTGCCGCAAACCCGCGCCGGGCCTGTTCGATCAGATTGGGGACCGCTTTGGCGTGCCCTTGCACGAGGTGCCGGCGGCGGGCAACGCGGTGCGCCATGTGCAGGCGGCCGCGGCGGCCGGCTGCCCGACGCACCTGCTGCTGACCGGCAAGTCCGAGCACCTGCGCGGACGCACCGGCCTGGGGGCCGACGCCGACCTGGCCGTGCTGGTCCCCGATCTGCCGCCCGGCACCCACCTGCACGACGACCTGCCGGCCTTCGCCGACTGGCTGCTGGCGCAGGATGCCGTGGCGCCCGACTGAGCGACCGGGCGCCATTCCCCGGCCCGCACGCCCCATCAACACCACACCCCCGCTTCTGAACCCATACTGCCCTCCATGATCGTCATCAACTTCCTGCGCGCCGTTCTGCACCTGTTGTTCATGGTGGTGACCGTGATCCCGTGGGCGCTGGCGGTGGTGGTGGCCGCGCCGTTCATGAAGCCCGAGCGCATCTACTGGATGTGCGCGCGCTGGCTCAAGCTGGCGGTGGACGGCGGCACGGTGATCCTGGGCATTCACAACCGGGTGATCGGGTTCGAGAACCTGCCGGTGGGCGCCACGGCGCCCGCGGTGCTGCTGGTCAAGCACCAGTCGCTCTGGGAGACCTTCAGCATGGCCGCGCTGATGCCGCACCCTCTGGCCTTTGTCTTCAAGAAAGAGCTGCTGCGCGTGCCGTTTTTCGGCTGGGCCATGGCGCGCATGGACATGATCCACATCGACCGCGCCGACGGCGCGCGCGCTTTCGCCAAGGTGGTGCAGCAGGGGCAGCGTCTGCTGGACCAGGGCACCTGGGTGATCATGTTTCCCGAGGGCACGCGGATTGAACGCGGGCAGAAGGGCACGTACAAGAGCGGCGGCACCCGGCTCGCGATCCGCACCGGGGCGCCGGTGATCCCGGTGGCCGTGACCTCGGCCAAATGCTGGCCGCGCAAGGCCTTCATCAAGAAGCCCGGCGTGGTGGAGTTCTCCATCGGAAAACCGATTCCCAGCCAGGGCCGAAAGCCCGACGAGCTGATGCTGGAGGTGGAGAACTGGATCGAGGCCGAAATGCGGCGCCTTGACCCGGAGGCGTATCAGTGAGCACCCCCGCGCTGGACGAGCCCACCCCCGCGCCGCGCTTGCAGCGCGTCACCCCCTCAAGGGGGCGATGCGAGTGGCCCGGCAAAGCCGGTTCCACCGCATCCTGGTTGCGGACATCTCGCTCGGGGTGGGACTGAGTCCATGCAGCGCTTTGTTCAGCTGGCGCTGGATTTTCTGACCGGGCCCGAGCCCGTGCCGCCGCCCAGGCCGCCCGCGCCCGTGGCGAGGCCCCGGCCCGATGCGCCACCCGCCGAGCCGCTGAACCAGGTGTTCCAGCCCGGCACCTGGCACCACCCGCGCGCCAACCGGCTGCTGCGGCTGGACAGCTGCGAGGTGGCCTACGAATTCAAGCGCGGCAAGCGCCGCACCATCGGGCTGTCGGTGGGGCCCGATGGCCTGAGCGTGAGCGCGCCGCGCTGGACGCCGGTGGGAGAGGTCGAGGCGCTGCTGCACGACAAGGCCGGCTGGGTGCTGGAAAAACTGCGCCGGGCCCGCGAGCGCGCGGGTGAGCTGGAGCGCTCGCGCACGGTCTGGGCCGATGGCGCCGAGCTGGACTTTCTGGGCCAGCGCTTGCGGTTGATGCTGGACCCGGCGCACGGCTTCGCGCAGGTGGGGGCGGTGTTGGAGCCCGCCGCCGATGGGCCGGGCACGCTGCGCCTGGGGCTGGCGGGCAACGCCAGCGAAGCGCAGATCCGCGATGCGGCCCAGGCCTGGCTGATGCGCCAGGCCAAGCGCGTGTTCGCCGAGCGGCTCGACCATTTCGCGCCGTTGCTCGGTGTGCGCTACGAGAAGCTGCGCCTGTCCAGCGCCGGCACGCGCTGGGGCAGCGCCAGCGCCGACCGCACCATCCGCCTGAACTGGCGCCTGATCCACCTGCGGATGGAGATGGTGGACTACGTGGTGGTGCACGAGCTCAGCCACCTGCGCCACATGGACCACAGCCCGCAGTTCTGGGACGTGGTGGCCAGCGTGATGCCGGACCACCTGGAGCGGCGGCGCGCGCTCAAGCGGGCGGCGGTGCCGCTCGGGGAATGAGGCCCCCGAGCGTGCTCCCGCCGTTGGCGGGAACCCGGGGCTGCGCCGCTGCGCGGTCGCTGCCCCCCGATGAGGCAGATTTGGCTAGGGGCGGCCCGGCGCCAGATCTCTCGCCAGGTCACCGCGGAACCGGCTTGGCCGGGCCGCTGGTGACGCCCCTAGAGGGGTGACGCCGAAGGCGGCGCGGGGGGAGCCAAAAATCGCCAGATGCCTTGCGCATCGCGCTCACGCCGCACCTGCCCGGCAAACCACAGCCGGTGCAGATGCGCGACCGCTTCGCCCATGGCGAAGGTGGTCTGGTGCAGGTCCAGCTCGCGCTGGAACAGCACGGGAATCGCGTCCGCGCCGCTGATGGGGCCGGCGCGGCAGGCGTCGAGCAGCTCGGCCAGGCGTTCGGCGTGGTGGTCTTTCAGCTGCTGGATGCGTTCGTGCAGCCCGGTGAAGGGCTTGCCGTGCGAGGGCAGCACCAGCGTGGCCTCGGGCAGCGGCAGGTATTTGTCGAGCGACTCCAGAAACAGCAGCAGCGGGTCGCTCTCGGGTTCCACGTCGTACACGCTCACGTTGGTGCTGATGCGCGGCAACACCATGTCGCCGCTGATGAGCAACTGCAGCTCGTCGCCATACAGCGCGATGTGCTCCGGCGCGTGGCCGTGGCCGCTGATGCAGCGCCAGGCGCGCCCGCCGATGGACACGGTCTGTCCGTCCATCAGGCGGCGGTGGCTCGGGGGAACGGCCGGCACCATGCTGGGGTAGTAGCTCGCCCGGCCCCGGATTTTTTCCAGGCTGTCGGGGTCGGTCAGACCGTGCGATGCGAAAAAGTCCGCTGCGCTCGCGCCGCCGAAACCGGTCGTGCTCTGCGAGCCGATGCGCGCCGAGTTGTAGTCGGTGGCGCTCACCCACAGCATGCACGACCACCTCTCGCACAGCCAGTGCGCCAGCCCGATGTGGTCCGGGTGCATGTGGGTGACGATCACGCGCAGGATGGGCAGGCCGTCGAGCTCGTTCGCGAAGATCTGCTCCCACTGCGCTTTCGAGCGCTCGTGCGTGATGCAGCAGTCCACCACCGTCCAGCCCTCGCGGCCGTCCAGCGCGTCGCGCAGCAGCCAGAGGTTGATGTGGTCCAGCGCAAACGGCAGCGCCATGCGGATCCACTTCACGCCGGGCGCCACGGTGAGCGTGTGGCCGGCTTCGGGCAGCGCGTCGCCCAGCGGGTAGTGCAGGCGGGCTTCGAGCTGCTCTCGGGTGGGGGGATTCATGCGGTGTGGATTCCGTTAAGATGCCGACGACTGACGTTGACGTAAACGTCAATATGCTGGGCATTCTACGGAGCGGGGTCCCGATCCGGTGTCCGCCAGTCGACAAGACCCCACCCTCCCATGGCGAGCAACCCGACCTACACCATCAGCGATCTGGCCCGCGAGTTCGACCTGACCACGCGCGCGATCCGCTTTTACGAAGACATGGGCCTGCTGCAACCGCAGCGCGAAGGCCCGGGCGGGCGCAACCGCGTCTACAGCGCGCGCGACCGCACTCGCCTGAAGCTCACGCTGCGCGCCAAGCGCCTGGGGCTGTCGTTGACCGAGGCCAAAGAGATCATCGACATGTACGACAGCCCGCGCGACACCGGGCCGCAGCTGCGCAAGTTCCTCACCGTGCTGGCCGACCACAAGCGCCAGCTCGAAGAGCAGATGGCCGATCTGGTGGCCAACCTCGACGAGGTGAAGGTGCACGAGAAAGAGGCGCGGGCGCTGCTGGCCAAGGTGGAGAAGACGCTCAAGCCCGGCCAGCCGGTCTGACGCGGGGGCAGCGCTGCTACGATGGCGGCCCCTTTTTTGCAGGACTTTCCATGTCACTCATCGCCAGCATCGTCATCGGTCTTGTCGCGCTCTTGCACATCTACTTTCTGGTGCTGGAGATGTTCCTGTGGGACAAGCCGGCCGGCCTGAAGGCCTTCGGCAACACGCCGGAGAAGGCCGCGCTCACCAAGGTGCTGGCGGCCAACCAGGGGCTGTACAACGGCTTCCTGGCCGCGGGCCTGATCTGGGGGCTGCTGCTGGGCCCCGATGGTTTCGGGGTGAAGGTGTTCTTCCTGGGCTGTGTGCTGGTGGCCGGCCTGTACGGCGCGGTCACCGCCAGCCGCAAGATTCTCTTTGTGCAGGCCCTGCCGGCGGCGGTGGGCCTGGTGCTGGTGTATCTGGCGCGCGCAGTCTGAAGGGGAAACCGCCTCAAGCGGCGCCGCCTGCGGCCGCCCCTTCCGCGTACTGGCTCAGGAAGGCTTCGCTCGGCGGGATCGGCTGGATGACGTCGATCATCACGCCATTCGGGTCCTGCACGATGAAGTGGCGCTGGCCGAAGTCCTCGTCGCGCAGCGCCAGCAGCATGGGCAGGCCCTGCGCGACGGCGCGCTGATATTCAGCGTCCACGTCATCCACCTCGAAGTTGAGCAGCAGGCTCCTGGCCTGTTGGCCGCGCGCCGGCGAGGCCGCCGCGCCGTATGAGAAGGCCACGCGCCTGCTGCTCTCAAGGCTGGTTTCTGCCTGACGCGGTGAAGACATCGACGGCGCCCTTACGTGGGTGTGATGGCCTTCATGCATTCGGAAAACGCGGGGGACCAGAACGCTTTGGCCCATACGCTGACGCAGACCGATTTGCGCAGCCCGGCTTTCCAAAACGGGTCTTCTTGGTAGAGCGCCTCAGCGGCAGCCTTGCTTTCCATGTTCAGTATCCAGATGCCACCGCGGGGTATGCCGTCTTCCGTTTCGCGCAGCGCGCCAGAAGCGACAACCCGATCTCCCTGTTCTTCAAGGAACTTCAAATGTGCGGCCATGAGCGAGGCCCGGTCAGATAGGCGCTCAGGTTGGTCGGCATAAATGTCTTCAAACTGAACGATCAACAACATCAGCGCTTTCCTTCAATAGAAGCAGTTCATGGAGACCCGACATCCTGACCTCTACACGCCCGACAACACCACGTCCATCGCTGCGACCAGGGCGCTGGCGTGCGCCGCCACGTTGCCAACCGGGCGGCGCAGTGCCTTGGAGGGCAGGGGCGCGGCGTAGTGGGCCAGGGCGTGCAGGCGTTCGCCCTTGACCGTGATGGTCGGGCACAAGGCCGTGGGCACCTTGCCCGCGAACGCCAGCGTGGCCAGCGGCACGGTCAGGCGGGTGCTCAAGGCGTCGAGCAGATCGCTCTGGATTACCACGACGTAGGGGATGCTGGATGCCGTTCCAGGCGCTTGCGCTGGGGTTGGGGAAAACATCGTATTGCGCCATGGACGGATCACCAAGGGCGCAAGTCGGCGCCGGGAATGCCGTGGGCTTCCACCCAGTCGTTCTGTGCCGCGATCCAGTCGCCGAACTCGGCTTCGAAAGCCTTCTTGCGCGCGGCGCGGCTGGTTTTGTCCTGGTTGGCCTGCAGCGCCTGGTAGTGCTCGGCCGAGAGAATGACGCTGTCGATCTGGCCGGCGTTGTCCACGAACACCGGTTCACGCTTGGCTTGGGCGCAAAGGCTGCCAAATCGGTTCTTGGCTTCGGTGGTGGTGACGCGCATGGTGGGCTTCTGGGGTGAATGGCCCTTTTAGGCATTCGACTGACCTTGTAAGTGTGCCCCGGCTTGCGGGGGATTGGAGACCTCGGTCATAATTGACGTTTACGTAAACGTAAATCAAAAAACCGACCTGCCATGACACATCCTACCCCCGATCACGAGGCCCTGCGCCAGCGCGTGCAGGCCAGCCTGGAGCGCCAGGGCATGATGGTGCAATTGGGTGTGCGCCTGCTGGCCGTCGCGCCGGGCACGGTCACGCTGGCGCTGCCGTACTCCGACCGTGTGACGCAGCAGCAGGGCGGCTTTCACGGCGGCGCCATGGGCGCATTGGCCGACATCGCCGGTGGCTACGCGGCCCTGACCGTGGCGCCCGAGGGCATGGAGGTCACGACCGTGGAATACAAGATCAACTTCCTCGCGGCCTTCCAGGGCGGTGAGCTGCAGGCCACGGGCCGTGTCACCAAGGCCGGCAAACGCATCATCGTGACCGCCGCCGAGGTGGTGCACGTGGCGGCGGACGGCCGGCGCTCGGACTGCGCGGTGATGCAGCAGACACTGGTGCCTGTGCCCAAGACCTACTGAAATTTTTCCCATGCCGGCCCTCACCCCAACCCTCTCCCAGAGGGAGAGGGGGCAAGAGCTGGAACCCCTCGCCTTCACGCCTCAACATCCCACGCAAAACCGGAGACCCCCCATGAACAACCTGCCCGGCCTCAATTTCCAGCTCGGTGAAGACATCGACGCGCTGCGCGACGCGGTGCGTGAATTTGCGCAGGCCGAGATCGCGCCCCGCGCCGCCGAGATCGACAAGAGCGACCAGTTCCCCATGGACTGCTGGCGCAAGATGGGCGAGCTGGGCGTGCTCGGCATCACCGTGCCCGAGCAGTACGGTGGCGCCAACATGGGCTACCTCGCGCACATGGTCGCCATGGAAGAGATCAGCCGCGCCAGCGCCTCGGTCGGCCTCTCTTACGGCGCGCACAGCAACCTGTGTGTGAACCAGATCAACCGCAACGGCACCGACGCGCAGAAGGCCAAATACCTGCCCAAGCTGATCAGCGGCGAACACGTGGGCGCGCTCGCCATGAGCGAACCCGGTGCCGGCTCCGACGTGATCAGCATGAAGCTCAAGGCCGAAGACAAGGGCGGTTATTACCTGCTCAACGGCAACAAGATGTGGATCACCAACGGCCCGGACGCCGACACCCTGGTGGTCTACGCCAAGAGCGAGCCCGAGATGGGCGCACGCGGCGTCACCGCCTTCCTGATCGAAAAAGGCATGCCCGGTTTCTCCATCGCACAGAAGCTCGACAAGCTGGGCATGCGCGGCAGCCACACCGGCGAACTGGTGTTCCAGAACGTGGAGGTGCCGGCCGAGAACATCCTGGGTGGCCTGAACATGGGCGCCAAGGTGCTGATGTCGGGCCTGGACTACGAGCGCGCCGTGCTCACCGGCGGGCCGCTGGGCATCATGCAGTCGGTCATGGACAACGTGATCCCCTACATCCACGACCGCAAGCAGTTTGGCCAGAGCATCGGCGAGTTCCAGCTCATTCAGGGCAAGGTGGCCGACATGTACACCGTGCTGCAGGCCGCGCGCAGCTTTGCCTACACGGTCGCCAAGAACCTCGACCTGCTGGGCACCGACCACGTGCGCCAGGTGCGCAAGGACTGCGCCTCGGTCATCCTCTGGACGGCCGAGAAGGCGACCTGGATGGCGGGCGAGGGCGTGCAGATCTACGGCGGCAACGGCTACATCAACGAGTACCCGCTGGGCCGTTTGTGGCGCGACGCCAAGCTGTACGAGATCGGTGCCGGCACCAGTGAAATCCGTCGCATGCTGATCGGGCGCGAGCTGTTTGCCGAGACCTGCTGAAACACAATGGAAGTCGGGGTGAAACGGCCTTGCCCGACAATGGCCACGCTGTTCCACCCCCACCGGATGCCCCATGAGTTCAACGCTGCAAGACCTGTTTGACCACAACCGCGAATGGGCTGCGGCCATGGTTCGCGAGAAGCCCACCTTCTTCACCGATCTGCTGGCCCAGCAAAGCCCACAGTACATGTGGATCGGCTGTTCCGACAGCCGCGTGCCGGCCAACCAGATCACCGGCCTGGCGCCGGGCGAGGTGTTCGTGCACCGCAACGTGGCCAACGTGGTGGTGCCCACCGATCTGAACTGTCTGTCCACCATCCAGTTCGCGGTGGACCAGTTGCAGGTGAAACACCTGATGGTGGTGGGGCACTACGGCTGCGGCGGCGTGAAGGCCGCGCTGAATGACACCCGCGTGGGCCTGGCCGACAACTGGCTGCGCCACATCAAGGACGTGCGCGACCGCCATGCCGCGCTCATCGCGGCCACACCCGAGGACTTCCGGGTCGAGGTGCTGTGCGAGCTCAACGCCATCGAGCAGGTGATGAACGTGGCACAGACCACGGTGGTGCAGGACGCCTGGGCGCGCGGCCAGGCGCTCACGCTGCACGCCTGGGTCTACGCCTTGAGCGACGGCCTGCTGCGCGACATGCTGATGACGGTGGACGGCGCCGGAGGGCTGGAGTCCATCTACCAGGCCGCCCTGGCGGGCGTGGCCGCCAAGCGCCGGGACACGGCCGCCTGAGCTTGCCGACACAAGGCCCGGCATGTTCCCCCAGCGACTCGATTCCACGGTGGCCTACGACATCGCCAAGGCGATGATGGACGGCTTCAACCGGCACTACCGGCTGTTCCGCACCGAGTCGGCACGCGCCAAACACCGCTTCGAGACGCGCGACTGGCGCGGTCAGCAGCGCGCGCAGCGCGAGCGCATCGAGTTCTACGACCTGCGCGTGAACGAATGCGTGATGCGGCTGCACAAGGAGTTCAAGGCCGACGAACGGGCCATGGACGTGTGGGAACAGGTCAAGCTGCACTACATCGGGCTGCTGGTGAACCACCACCAGCCCGAGCTGGCCGAGACCTTCTTCAACTCGGTCTGTACCAAGATCCTGCAGCGCGCGTATTTCCAGAACGACTTCATCTTCGTGCGCCCGGCCGTGTCCACCGAGTACATCGAGAACGACGAGCCGCGGGCCCTGCCCACCTACCGCTGCTATTACCCGACCGCCGACAACATGGAGGCCGAGGTGCTGCGCATGATCGCGGACTTCGACCTGCGCGTGCCGTTCGAAGACCTCGCGCGCGATGCCCATCTGGTGCTCGAAGCCATGAAGCCGCACTTCGACCATGTGAAGCTGCGCGCCAACTTCCAGTTCCAGGTGCTCTCGGGCCTGTTCTTCCGCAACAAGGGCGCCTACGTGGTCGGCAAGATCATCAACGGCTTCCAGGAAGTGCCGTTCGCCCTGCCCATCCTGCACAACGAGCAGGGCCAGCTGGTGGTGGACGCGGCGCTGTTCGGTGAAGACGACCTGCTGATCCTTTTCAGTTTCGCGCGGGCGTATTTCATGGTGGACATGGAAATCCCCAGCGCCTACGTGCAGTTTTTGCGCAGCATGATGCCGCGCAAGCCACGCGCCGAGTTCTACAACGCGCTCGGCCTGGCCAAGCAGGGCAAGACATTGTTCTACCGCGACTTCCTGTTCCACATGCGGCATTCCACCGACAAGTTCCGCATCGCGCCCGGCATCAAGGGCATGGTGATGCTGGTGTTCGACCTGCCGAGTTTTCCGTTCGTGTTCAAGGTCATCAAGGACTTCTACCCGCCGCAGAAGGACACCACGCGCGAGCAGATCCGCGACAAGTACCTGCTGGTCAAGCAGCACGACCGCGTGGGCCGCATGGCCGACACGCTGGAGTTCTCCGAGGTGGGTTTCCCGCGCGAGCGTTTCACCGACGAACTGATCGCCGAGATCCAGAAGTTCGCGCCCAGCCAGCTGGAGATCAGCGACCGCAACGGGGACGGGGACATCGAGGTGGTCGTCAAGCACGTCTACATCGAGCGCCGCATGATTCCGCTCAACATCTATCTGCAGGAGGCGTTCGATGCGCTGCAGGCCCGGGCCGACGATCCGTTCGCGCACGCCCAGCTGGAACGCGCGGTGGTGGAGTACGGCAACGCCATCAAGGACCTGGTGGCCGCCAACATCTTCCCCGGCGACATGTTGTGGAAGAACTTCGGCATCACGCGCCACGGCAAGGTGGTGTTCTACGACTACGACGAGATCGAATACATCACCGACTGCAACTTCCGCCGCGTGCCGGCGCCGCGCAACGAGGAAGACGAGATGTCGGGCGAGATCTGGTACTCGGTGGGCCGGCACGACGTGTTCCCCGAAACCTTCGGCCCCTTCCTGCTGGGCAACCCGAAGGTGCGCGAGGTGTTCATGAAACACCACGCCGATCTGCTCGACGCGGCGTTCTGGCAGTCGCACAAGGAACGCATCGCCGCCGGCCACGTGTACGACGTGTTCCCCTACGAGCGCGACCGGCGCTTTCACATCCAGGCCGACAAAGCACTTCTAGATTGACTTTTCAAAGGAGCTCTCCATGACCACCACCACCAACCCCGATCCCGTTGTCATCATCGGCGCCGCCCGCACCCCCATGGGCAGCTTCCAGAGCGATTTCGCCAGCCTCGCCGCGCACGACCTCGGCGGCGTGGCCATCAAGGCCGCCGTGGCGCGCGCCGGGGTGGACGCTGCGCTGGTCGACGAGGTGCTGTTCGGCAACTGCCTGATGGCCGGCCAGGGCCAGGCACCCGCGCGCCAGGCCGCGCTCAAGGGCGGGCTGCCACTGTCGGCCGGCGCGGTGACGCTGTCCAAGATGTGTGGCTCGGGCATGAAAGCCACCATGCTCGCGCACGACATGCTGCTGGCCGGCAGCGCCACCGTGATGGTCTCGGGCGGCATGGAGAGCATGACCAACGCGCCCTACCTCATGCTCAAGGGCCGCGGCGGCTACCGCATGGGCCACGACAAGATCTACGACCACATGATGCTCGACGGCCTGGAAGACGCCTACGAACCCGGCCGTTCCATGGGCACCTTCGGCGAAGACTGCGCCGCCAAATACAGCTTCACCCGCGAGCAGCAGGATGCGTTCGCCATTGCCTCGGTCACGCGCGCCAAGGCCGCGATCGAGAACGGCGCCTTCGCCACCGAGATCGCCTCCGTGACGGTGAAGGACCGCAGCGGCGAGCGCGTGGTCGGCATCGACGAAGGCCCGGGCCGGGTCAAGCTCGACAAGGTCACCAGCCTCAAGCCCGCGTTCAAGAAAGACGGCACCATCACCGCCGCCAGCAGCTCGTCCATCAACGACGGCGCCGCCGCGCTGGTGCTGATGCGCGAGTCGACCGCCAAAGCGCAGGGCCTCAAGCCGCTGGCGCGCATCGTGGCGCACGCCACCCACGCGCAGGAACCCAACTGGTTCGCCACCGCCCCCGTGGGCGCCACGCAGAAACTGCTGGCCAAGACCGGTTGGGCCGTGGGCGAGGTGGACCTGTGGGAGATCAACGAAGCCTTTGCCGTCGTGCCCATGGCGCTGATGACCGAGCTGTCGATCCCGCACGAGAAGGTCAACGTCAACGGCGGCGCCTGCGCCCTGGGCCACCCCATCGGCGCCTCCGGCGCCCGCATCGTGGTCACGCTGCTGCACGCGCTGAAGGCGCACGGCGGCAAGAAGGGTGTGGCCACCTTGTGCATCGGCGGCGGTGAGGCCACGGCGATGGCGATAGAGCTGATGTGACATGAAGCACCCCCGCGCCGCAGTCCGTGATCACCCCGTCGCGCTGCGCGCGTCCCCCTCAAGGGGGCGCCACTGGCGGCCCGGCAGAGCCGGTTCCGCGGTGGCCTGGGTCGGACACCTATAAAGCCAATATGAGCACAGTTCTCGTCATCGGCGCCTCGCGTGGCATCGGCCTCGAGTTCGTGCGCCAGTACCTTGAGGCGGGCGACCGCGTCATCGCCACCGCGCGCGACGACGACGGATTGGCGCGGCTGCGGGCACTCGGTGCCGAGGCGCTGCGGCTGGACGTGGCGCAACCCGCGAGCGTGAGCGCGTTGTCCTGGCAACTCGATGGCGAGAAGCTGGATGTGGCGCTGTATGTGGCCGGCATCATCCACCGCGCCGGCGCCACCTCGCCGCCCACGCAGCAGGCCTTCGACGAGGTGATGCACACCAACGTGCTGGGCGCCATGCAGGTGATCCCGCAGGTGCTGCCCATGGTGGAAGAAGCCGGTGGCGTGTTCGGCGCACTGTCCAGCGGCATGAGCCAGATCGCGAGCGTGCCGGCCAGCGACGCCTGGCTGTACCGCGTGAGCAAGGCGGCGCTGAACATGGCGGTGAGCAGCGCGCGATTCGACTACCCGTTGGCCCGCCTGGTGCTGCTGGACCCGGGCTGGGTGCAGACCGACATGGGCGGTGATGGCGCGCCGCTGAGCGTGGCGGCCAGCGTGCGCGGCCTGCGCGCCGTGCTGGCCAGCGTGACCCCAGAAGACAGCGGTCGCCTGATCCACCGCGATGGCCGGCGCGCCGACCACTGGTGAGCCGACCAGACCCGATTCAGAACGAGACACAACGAAAGAGACCCGATGCTGCTGACCCAAGACCACGTGATGATCCGCGACGCCGTGCGCGCCTTTGCCCTGGCCGAACTCTGGCCCAACGCCGCGAAGTGGGACAAGGAACATCTGTTTCCCACGGCGGCGCACAAGGGTCTGGCCGAGCTGGGCGCGTATGGCATCTGCGTGCCCGAAGAGCTGGGCGGCGCGGGGCTGGACTACCTGACGCTGGCCCTGGTGCTGGAAGAGATCGCGGCCGGCGACGGTGGCACCAGCACCGCCATCAGCGTGACCAACTGCCCCTACAACGCCATCCTCATGAAGTACGGCACACCGGCGCAGCAGCGGCAGTGGCTGGTGCCGGCGGCGCGCGGCGACATCCTGGGCGCCTTCTGCCTGACCGAGCCGCACGTGGGCTCCGACGCCTCCGGCCTGCGGACCACGGCGGTGCGGGAGGGCGACGAGTACGTGATCAATGGCGTGAAGCAGTTCATCACCTCGGGCCAGAACGGCCAGGCCGCGGTGGTGATTGCCGTGACCGACAAGGGCGCGGGCAAGAAGGGCATGAGCGCCTTCATGGTGCCCACCGACAACCCGGGCTACGTGGTCGCGCGGCTGGAAGACAAGGTCGGCCAGCACAGCAGCGACACGGCGCAGATCAACTTCGACAACTGCCGCGTCCCGGCCGAGAACCTGATCGGCCAGGAAGGCGAGGGCTACAAGATCGCGCTCTCCGCGCTCGAGGGCGGGCGCATCGGCATCGCGGCGCAGAGCGTGGGCATGGCGCGCAGCGCGCTGGAGGTGGCGATCGCCTACGCCAAGGAGCGCCAGAGTTTCGGCACCGCCATCTTCAACCACCAGGCCGTGGGTTTCCGCCTGGCCGACTGCGCCACGAAGCTCGAAGCCGCGCGCCAACTGATCTGGCACGCCGCCGCCCTGCGCGACGCCGGCCAGCCCTGCCTGAAGGAAGCCGCCATGGCCAAGCTCTTCGCCAGCGAAACGGCAGAGCAGGTCTGCTCCGCCGCCATCCAGACGCTGGGCGGCTACGGCTACGTGAACGACTTTCCGCTGGAGCGCATCTGGCGCGACGTGCGCGTGTGCCAGATCTACGAAGGCACCTCGGACGTTCAAAAGATCATCATTCAGAGGGCGCTGTAGGCCCCCCCCCGCGCCGCCTGCGGCGTCACCCCCCAGGGGGCGGCACTGGCGGCCCGGCAAAGCCGGTTCCGCGGTGCCCTTGGTTGAAGGCACGCGCGACGAGGAGTGGGTCGGAGCGCACGCAACAAGTCCAACGCCCTCTCCGGCGCGGCATGTCTTCCACCCAGGATGCGGTGGAACCGGCTTCGCCGGGCCACTCGCATCGCCCCCTGGGGGGGTGACGCCGCAGGCGGCGCGGGGGGTAACATCCTCCACCATGAACATCATCATCTTGGGCGCTGGCCGCGTGGGCGAGAGCGTCGCAGAAAGCCTGGTTTCCGAGCAGAACGACATCACGGTGATTGACATGGACCCCGCCCGCCTGCGTCTGCTGGAGGAGCGGCTGGACCTGCGGGGGGTGGTGGGCAATGGCATTCAGCCTTCGGTGCTGCGCGAAGCGGGGGCCCAGGACGCCGACATGGTGATCGCCTGCGCCGCCAACGACGAGTCCAACCTGGTGGTCTGCAAGGTGGCGCACGACATCTTCAACGTGCCCAGCACCATCGCCCGGGTGCGCTCGCCCGAGTTCGTGGAAGGCGACGAGCTGCTGGGCAAGAACGGCTTCGCGGTGGACCACGTGATCTGCCCGGAAGAGTCGGTCACGCGCTACATCCACCAGCTCATCAGCTACCCCGAGGCCCTGCAGGTGCTGGAGTTCGCCGACGGCCGCGCCAGCCTGATCGCCATGCGCGCGGCCTACGGTGGCGCGCTGGTGGGCCACACCATCGGTGAGTTCCGCGAGCGTTTCCCGCACGCCGAGATGCGGGTGGTGGCGCTGTACCGGCTCGACACCGAGATGGAAGCCACCAAGACCACCCGCATCCTGGCCGGCGACGAGGTGTTCGTGCTGGCCGACACGCGCAAGATCCGCTACGTGCTGGGCGCCATCCACAACATCGACAAGCCGGTGCAGCGCCTGATGATCGCCGGTGGCGGCAAGGTCGGCTTGCGGCTGGCGCGCAGCCTGGTCGGGCAGTGCGAGGTGAAGATCATCGAGCGCGACCCGAAGCGCTGCGAATACCTGGCCAGCCAGCTGCCGTCGAACATGCTGATCCTGCAGGGCGACGGCGCCGACGAAGACCTGCTGCTGGAGGAAAACGTGGGCCAGATGGACCTGTTCCTCGCGCTCACCAGCGACGACGAGGACAACATCATGTCGGCCATGCTGGCCAAGCGGCTGGGGGCCGGGCGCGTGATGTCGCTGATCAACCGCCGCGCCTACGCCGACATGATGCAGGGCAGCACCATCGACATCGCCATCTCGCCGGCGCAGACCGTGATCGGCGAGCTGCTGACCCACCTGCGCCGTGGCGACGTGGCGGCCGTGCACAGCCTGCGCCGGGGCGCGGCCGAAGCGCTCGAAGGCATTGCGCGCGGCGACGTGAAGACCTCCAAGCTCGTGGGCCGCCGGGTGGAAGAGATCAAGCTGCCCACGGGCACGCGCATCGGCGCCATCGTGCGGGGCGAAGGCCGCAAGTCCGAGGTGCTCATGCCACACCACGACACGGTGATCGAGACCGACGACCACATCATCATCTTCATCCCGAACAAGCGCCTGGTGCGCGAGGTGGAGCGGCTGTTCCAGGTCGGCGCCACCTTCTTCGGTTAGCCGGTCAGACCCTTCATGCCCTTCCTGCGCGTCTTCCCCGTCCTCGGGGTTATCGTCATGGTGTTTGCCCTCACCATGCTGGTTCCCCTGGGCGTGTCGCTGTGGACGCAGGACGGTGCCAGTTCGGCTTTCCCGGGCGCCATGGCCCTGACCTTCGTGTGCGGGGCGCTCATGCGTTCGGCGGTCTGGCGGGTCGGACACAAGCTGGAGCTGCAAAAGCGCGACGGCATCCTGCTGGTGGGGTTGGCCTGGACGCTGCTGCCGCTGTTTGCCTGCGTGCCCTTGCTGCTGTACTTCGGCCCGACGAGCACGCCGCTGTCGTTCACCGACGCGTATTTCGAGGCCATCTCCGGGCTGACCACCACCGGCGCGACGGTGCTGGTGGGGCTGGACCGGCTGCCCGGCTCCATCAACCTCTGGCGCTGTTTCCTGCAGTGGCTCGGTGGCATGGGCATCCTGGTGCTGGCCGTGGCGATCCTGCCCATGCTGGGGGTGGGGGGCAGCCAGCTGTTCCGTGCCGAGGCCACCGGCCCCATGAAGGACGCCAAGCTCACGCCGCGCATCACCGAAACCGCCAAGGGCCTGTGGACGGTGTACTGCCTGCTCTCGCTGGCCTGCGTGCTGGGCTACTGGCTGGCCGGCATGTCCGTGCTGGACGCCTGGATCCACATGTTTTCCACGCTCAGCCTGGGTGGCCTGTCGTCGCACGACAGCAGCTTCGGGCATTTCCAGTCGCCCGCGGCGGAGTGGGTGGCGATCGTCTTCATGCTGCTGGCCAGCTGCAACTTCGCGCTCTATTTCGTGACCCTGGTCAAGCGGCAGCCCGGGCGCATCTGGCGCGACGCCGAGTGGCGCGGCTCCATGCTGCTGCTGGTCGGGTCGGGCCTGTTCGTCGCGGGGCTGCTGCTGGCCAAGGGCGCCATGAGCGACCCGGGCGAAGCGCTGCGCACGGCGCTGTTCAACGTGGTGTCGATCGGCTCGACCACCGGCTATTCCACCGTGGACTACACCACCTGGCCGGTGTTCGCGCCCATCTTCATGATCATGCTCTCGGGCGTGGCCACCAGCGCGGGCTCCACCGGAGCGGGCATCAAGATGGCGCGCATCGTCATCCTGCTCAAGCAGGCGCGGCGCGAGATGGCGCGCATCGTGCATCCGCGCGCGGTCAACCCGGTCACCATGGGGGGCAACGTGGTGGACAGCGGCACCATCTTTTCCGTGCTCGGCTTCATGCTGGTGTATGGCGGCACCATCATTGGCCTGACCATGGTGCTGCTGCTGACCGACATGCCGTTCGACACCGCGTTTTCCGCCGTGGTGGCCAGCGTGAACAACATGGGCCCCGGGCTCAACGAGGTGGGCCCCGCCGGGAACTTCGCCGGTCTGAGCGATTTCCAGACCTGGGTGTGTGCCCTGGCCATGCTGCTGGGCCGACTGGAGATGTTGTCTTTCCTGGTGTTGTTCACGCCAGGTTTCTGGCGGAAGTAGACGCGGCCTTGCGTCAGCCTCATGCGGGGATGGTGAGTCCGCGTTGCACGGCCGGGCGGGCTTCGAAGGCCGCGAGCACGCGCGCGAGTTCCGGGAAGTCCTTGAAGCTCACCAGCTCGCCCGCGCCGTAGTAGCCGACCAGGTTGCGCACCCAGGGCCAGATGGCGATGTCGGCGATGGTGTAGGCATCGCCCATGATCCAGTGGCGCCCGGCCATGCGCTGGTTCAGCACCGCGAGCAGGCGCCGGCTTTCGGCCACGTAGCGGTCGCGGGGGCGCTTGTCTTCGTAGGCGGCGCCGGCAAACTTGTGGAAGAAACCGAGCTGGCCAAACATGGGGCCCACCCCGCCCATCTGGAACATCAGCCACTGCAGGGTCTCGTAGCGCGCGGCGGGGTCCTGCGGCAAAAACCGGTCGGTCTTCTCGGCCAGGTAGATCAGGATCGCGCCCGATTCGAACAGCGCAAGCGGCCGGCCGCCCGGTCCCTTGGGGTCGAGGATCGCGGGGATCTTGTTGTTGGGGTTGAGCGAGAGGAAGGCCGGCGACATCTGGTCGTTGGTGTCGAAGCTCACCAAGTGCGGCTCATAGGGCAGGCCGGTTTCTTCCAGCATGATGGACACCTTCACGCCGTTGGGCGTGGGCAGTGAATACAGCTGCAGGCGGTCGGGGAATTGCGCGGGCCATTTCTGGGTGATGGGGAAGGCAGACAGAGCGTTCACGGCAGGTCCTTGTAGTTAGGGGTGGGTGACAGAGCCGCTATTGAACACCGCCGCGCAAAAGCCCTGCCCGTGCGCGCTCATGGAATCTGGCGTATGGGGCGGCGGGCCGAGCCGGTGGCTCACGGATAATGGCCGCCAGACGGAAGACACAGGAGACCCCGCCCATGCCCATCACCAAAGGATTCCGCGCGCTCGTGGACGAAGCCACGGCGCAGATCACCACCTACAGCGTGGCCCAGGTGCGCGAACGGCTGGAGCGCGACCCGACGCTGCAACTGGTGGACATCCGCGACGTGCGTGAGCTCGAGCGCGAAGGCACGGCACCGGGCGCGGTGCACGCGCCGCGCGGCATGCTCGAATTCTGGGTGGACCCGGCGTCGCCGTATTTCAAGCCCGTGTTCGGCGATGAAAGCAAAGAATTCGTGCTGTTCTGCGGCGCGGGCTGGCGCAGCGCGCTGGCCACCAAGGCGCTGAAAGACATGGGCATGGACAACGTGGCCCACATCGACGGCGGCTTCACCGAGTGGGTGAAGCAGGGGGCCCCCACCGAAACGCTCGAAGCCCACAAGGCCCGGCACGCGGCGCGCAAGCCCGCATGAGCCGTGTGCCTGTGAGCGCCTGCCCCTGTGGCCGGACCGACGCACGGGGCAAAGCCTGCGCGTTCGACGCCTGCTGCGGGCGCTACATCGACCACGGCACCCCGGCGCCCGACGCCGAAAGCCTCATGCGCTCGCGCTACAGCGCCTTCGCGCTGGGGCGTGTGGACCACCTCGCCGCCAGTTGGCACACCAGCACCCGCCCGGCCGACCTGACGCTGGAAGAGGGCGTGAAATGGCTGGGGCTGGACGTGCGATCGCACCGCGTGATCGACGCCGACCACGCCGAGGTCGAGTTCGTCGCCCGCTCGCGCGTGGCAGGCCGTGGGCAGCGCCTGCACGAGCGCAGCCGCTTCGTGCGCGAGGCTGGGCGCTGGTTTTATGTGGATGGAGATCTGAAGTGAGTGCGATGTTCGAAGCGGTTCTTTTCGATTGCGACGGCGTGTTGGTGGACAGCGAGCCCATCACCAACGGCGTCTTGCGCCAGATGCTCAACGAGGCTGGCTGGGCGCTGAGCCAGCCGGAGTGCGAACGCATCTTCATCGGCAAGGCCGTGCGCGACGAGCGCGAGCGCATCGAGCGGGAGACCGGCCGACCGCTCACCGACGACTGGATGCGCGCCTTCTACGCCCGGCGCGATCAGCGCCTGCGCGCCGAGCTGCAGACCGTGGCCGGTGCGCTCGACGCGGTCATCGCCGCCCATGCGCATGCCAAAGGCCGCATCGCCTGCGCCTCCGGCGCCGACCGGCCCAAGGTGGTGATGCAGATCGGCATGGCCGGCATGGCGCCGTATTTCGAAGACCGCATCTTCAGCGGCCACGACATGCCACGCTCCAAGCCCGCGCCCGACGTCTACCTGGCCGCCGCCGCCCACCTGGGCGCCGACCCGTCGCGCTGCCTGGTGATCGAAGACACCGCCACCGGCGCCCAGGCCGGCCTGGCCGCCGGCGCCACCGTCTGGGGCTACTGCCAGCACGGCCACGGCCGCGCGTTCGACGGCCTGCCCGTGGCGCGGGTGTTTCGCCACATGGACGAGCTGGCGCGGGCCTTGCCCGCACTGCGGTAAAAACGCCCCATGCCTATCCACTTCACCCGCCGCCAACTGCTGGGCCACAGCGCCACCCTGCCACTCTGGCCCATCCTGCCGCTCGCGGGCCTCGGCCTCACCGCCTGCTCCACCGTCGAAACCACCAGCGTGCAGGCACGCTTGCTCGGCAAGTCGATCACCGTCATCAGCACCATCGGCACCACGCTGCGCCTCACCTGGCGCGGCACCACCCTGTTCAACAACGAGCTGGGCGAAGCCTTCGTGCCCGACTGGGGCTACAAGGAACAGCTCGAAACCCGCACCCTCGAACTGCTCAAGGCCTCCGGGCGTTTCTCCAGCGTGCAGCGCGCCACCATCACCGCCACCCGCCGCGAAGAAGCGCTCAAGGAACTGAAGGAGCTCAAGACGCCGACCGACCATGTGCTGCTCATCTCGGGCGCGCCGTCGGCCGACAGCATCTGGGCCACCCGCGAAGGCTTCTTCGGTCTGGGCATCGCGCAGCGCAGCATCGTGCGCCTGGGCGCCGAGTCGGTCGCCCACGCCTCGCTGCGCGTTGACCTGCTGGTGCCCAGCACCTTCGGCGCCGTGCTCGGCGAAGCCACCGTCTCCACGGCCCAGCGCGTGCCCGCGCCCGCGCTGCTGATCGGCCCGCGCCTGAACGACGACCACACCGCTGCTGCGCGAGAGTCGCTCAAGGTGCAGGTGGATGCGGCGGTGTTGAGTCTGGTGAATCAGCTGGGGCTGGGCCAGGGGGCGCCCGCACCGGTGGCGCCGAAGCCTGAGCCCGCAGCAGCGCCCGAGAGGCCGCTGGTCAATGGTTCGCCGGTGACGTCGCCGAACGTGGAGGGGCGGGGCATTCCGGCGCCTTCTGGGGCCGGGGCTTCAGGCGTCCTGCCGGCGGGGCGCTGACAGGACCGTCGCCGCCCGGGGCATCGCCGGCCCCCTTCGGGCGTTCACGCCCCCGAGCCGCTCTTCGGCTGGGATGCCTTCCAGGCTTCGCGCACCTGCGTCATGAATCCGGTCCGGTCGGTCCGCATGACATGGACCACCTCCGGTGGCGCGTCGGTCTTCTCGTACCTGGCGGACCACAAGACCAACTCCACCAGTGCCGGCATCAGATCGATCCCCTTTTCGGTCAGCCGGTAGATGAAGCGGCGCGCGTCATGCGTGTCGCGTACCTTGGTCACGATCCCGTTGGTCTCCAGGCGCGCCAGCCGGTCGGTCAGGACATTCGTGGCAATGCCCTCGCCGGCCATCAGAAAATCGTTGAAGGTCTTGGCCCCCTTGAACATCAGGTCCCGCACGATAAGCAACGTCCAGGGGTCGCCGACCAGATCAAGGGAAATGCCGATAGGGCAACCCGACCTGTGTTCCTGTTTCTGGCTTCTTCGCATCGGTGCATACTAGCAGTTCACTTGCGTAGTGCAAGCTTTGTTGGGTAGGATGCTTGGACTGTGCAAGTCAATCCGTGCCGGCAGGCGCGCCACACCAGGAGAAAGCCCATGTCCAGCCCGCTCGATATCGTCAACAGCTACCTTGGTCTCACGAGTTCCGCACAGGCCGACCTGCCGAAGGCAGCCAATCTGCTGACCGACGATGTGGTCTTCACCGGACCGCTGATGCGCACCACGGGAAAGGAAGCCTATGTCGGTCTGCTGCAGCAGTTCCTGCCTGCACATGTCTCGACGCGCGTGCTGCGCCAGTTCGCCGAAGGCAACGAGGTCTGTTCGATTGACGAGCTGACAGTGCGGACGCCCGCCGGCGGCACGGTCACGCTGGCCATGGCCGAGTGGTTCAAGCTGCGCGACGGTCGAATCGCCGAACACACGCTCTACTACGACCCGCGCGAATTCGCGGCGGCATTCGGCATGACGGATTGAAGCGATGCCAGCAAAGCCCCCGAAGTCAAGGAGCCACGCCCCATGAACAAGCCTCTCACGCTCGCAGTCCTGGCCTATCTCGTCCCGACCTTCATCACCGGCTTCGTCTGGCATCTGGTGGCCTTCCACGACACCTACACGCGCCTCAACATCTACCGACCGGATGTGGTCATCCCCTTGGGCTTGGGCTCGATGTTGGTGCAGGGCCTGATCTTCGCCTGGGCCTATCCCCGCCTCTTTGACACCACCCGTGCAGCCTGGGCCGGCAGCGCGCTGCGTGCCGGCCTGTTGTTCGCTGTGCTCTCCTGGTCCTTCACGACCGTCGCCGTGGCGGCCAAGCATCCGATGACTTCGGTGTCCGAATACGTCGTGATCGAGACGGCCTTCACCGTGGTCCAGTTCCTCATGGTCGCGCCACTCATGGCCCTCGCTTGGCGCGGGCACAAGCTTTCTTAGTGGTCAAGCAGCCCAACGCGTCCAGCGGCAGCGGCTTGGTGCCGGGTCTGTGGGGCTGATTCCATACCCCGACCGCACTGGACCTTCGATGGGGGAGATCCCGATGTGCCGATACTTCAGAGCCGCAGATCGGGCGATGGCGTGGGGTCCACCTGCTGGTCCAGGGCCGCATCGCTCTCCAAGCGCAGGGCGCGCCGGAAAGCGGGGCGCTCCTGCAGCCGCTGCCAGTAGGCCGCCACCGCCGGGGGGAACTGGGCGTCCAGGCCCAGGTGGCCGGCGAGCACCAGCGCGTAGCCCACGGCCACATCGGCGGCGGTGAAGCGGCGGGCGCACAGGTGCTCGTTGTGCTGCACGGCGGCGTCCACCGCGCGCAGCCGGGCCAGGAACCAGCGCGCATAGTCGGCGGCCACCTGGGGTTGCAGGCGTTCGGGTGGCTCGAAGTGGGTGTAGCGCAGCACCAGCGTCTGCGGAAAGGTGAGCGTGGCGTCGCTCATGTGCAGCCAGTTCAGATAGGCGCCAAAGGCCGGGTCGTCGGCCCGCACGTCGAGCCCGCCCGGGCTGTGGCGCACAGCCAGGTACTGGCACATCGCGGCCGACTCGGTCATGCGGGTGGCGCCGTCTTCCAGCAGGGGCACGGTGCCCAACGGGTTCAGGTCGAGGTAGGGCCGGGCGTGCACGCGCGGTGGAAAGGGCAGCATGCGCAGTTCGTAGGGCAGGCCCAGCTCTTCGAGCATCCACAGGGGACGCAAAGACCGGGCGCTGACGCAGTGGTGCAGAACGATCATGGGGCGGGTTCCGGGTTCAGTGGCGTTTCTTGAAAGGCCGCAGGTCGTGCATGCCGGGCAGGGTGCGCGGGTCGGCGCCCTCGGGAAAGATGCGGTGCTTCTGGATCTTTTGGGTGCCAGTGGTGGGAATCTCGGCCGCAAACCAGAGCCAGCCAGGCGCCTTGTAGTAGGCCAGTTGCTGGTGGCAAAAATCGAACAGCGCGCGCGCCACCTCCGGCGTTTCGTGGCCGGCGCGGTCTTTCAGCACCACGCAGGCCAGCACCTCTTCTTCGCGCACCTCGTCGGGCAGGGCCATGACGGCCACGTTGGCGACCCAGGGGTGGGTGAGCAGCAGGGCCTCGACCTCGGCGGCGGCGATGTTTTCGCCCGAGCGGCGGATGATGTTTTTGCGGCGGTCCATGAAATGGAACATGCCGTCTTCGCCCCGGCTCACAATGTCGCCGGTGTGGAACCAGCCGCCGCGCCAAGCCTCGGCCGTGGCTTGCGGGTGGTCGAGGTAGCCGCTGAAAAAATGCCGCCGGGGCGTGGCTTCGGAGTGGCGGACCACCAGCTCGCCCGGCGTGCCGTCGGGCAGCACCTGGCCGGCCTCGTCCATCACGCAGGCGTCCAGGCCCGGGCGGGCGCGGCCGAAGGCCCGCGTGCCGACCTGGCGCGGTTCGTGGCAGTCGCACAGGGGCCGCACCATCTCGGTCATGCCCCAGAGTTCGAGCAGCGGGAAGCCGTAACGCGCCTCGAACTTTTCGTGCAGCTGGGGCTCGACGCCGGCGCCGTAGCCAAAGCGCACCTGGTGCGCGCGCTCCAGCTCGCTCTCGGGCTGGTTGAGCAGCATGGGCACCACCACGCCGAGGTAGTGCACGATGGTGGCGCGGCTCTCCACCACCTCGGTCCACCAGCGGCCGGGCTGGAACCGGTCGGTCTGCACCTGGCAGCCGCCGCTGAGCAGCATGCAATAGAACGACAGGATGGACGCGTTCACATGGAACAGCGGCAGCGGGTTGTAGAGGCGCTCAACGCCTTCGCGCACCGCCCCCAGGCCGCCCTGGGTGGCGTACCAGTGGCCGGCGGCCAGCTCGTAGGTGTGCGAGAGCACGCAGCCCTTGGGCTGGCCGGTGGTGCCCGAGGTGTAGAGGATGCTGGCGGGCGTGTCGCCCACCGGTTCGCCGGGCTGGGCCGCGGCGGGCGGCGGTGGCAGCGCCTGGGTGTTCAGCTGCTCCAGCCAGGCGATGGGAGGCTGTTGACGCGTCAGCGCCAGTGCGTCCCGCACCGCGTCCGCACGCTGGAGCAGTGCCACCATCAGGTCCAGCCGCGCGTGGTCCACCACATAGGCCAGTTCGCGCGGCCGGTGGTCCGGGTTGATCGGCACCACGCACACGCCCAGCGCGTTGAGCGCGAGCTTGTGCAGCAGGTGCTCGGGCCGGCTTTCCAGGAACAGGCCCACGCGGTGGCCCAGGCCGTAACCGGCCGACCGGTACGCGGCCATCAGCGTGCGCACCACGGTGGCCGCGTCGCCGTAGCTGATGTCGCGGCCGGCGGGATCGTAGCTGCGGGCCGCGTTGGCGGGCACGGCCAGCAGGCTGTGGCCGGCGTAGCGGTCGCAGGCTTCGAAGAAGGCCTGGCCAATGGTGGTGTCGTCGTCGATGGCGATCATGGTTGCAGTCTAGGCAGGGTGATGGTCATGGCTGCGCCATCGGGGTTGCAGATCAGGCCAAGGGTGGGGTCCGGCTCCGAAAATCCCCCGGCGCCACCCCCGTCCAGCCCTTGAACGCGCGGATGAAGCTCTTCTCGTTCTGAAACCCGGCCGCTTCGGCCACCTGTTTGATCGGCCGGGTCGTGCGCTGCAGCAGGTCGAGCGCGCGGTCGCGGCGCACCTCGTCTTTCAACGCCTGCAGCGTGGAGCCTTCGTCTTTCAGCTGCCGGTGCAGGGTGCGGGCCGAGGTGTTGAGCAGGGCCGCGAGGTCGCTGGCGTTGTGCGCGTCCAGCGGCTGGGTCATCAGCACTTGGCGCACGCGCTGCACCAGCAGGCGGTCGCGCCGGTAGGGGCGCACCTGGATCGGCAGGGCACGCTGCAGCATCTGGTTCATGGCGGCTTCGTCGCGCTTGACGGGCAGGGCGAGGTAGCGCGCGTCGAAGCGGATGGCGGCCTCGGGTGCGTCAAACACCGTGGGGCCGTCGAACAGCACGCGGTAGGCCTCGGCGTGCGGTGGCGCGGCAAACGGAAAGCTCGCGCCCAGCAGCGGGATGCGCGAGTCCACGAACCAGCAGGCCAGGCCCAGGCTGTTGCGCAGCACCGAGACAAAACAGAACTCGCGCAGGCTGCCGTCGCCACCGGGCGGGCGGTGTTCGGTGAGGCCGATGCTGGCCACGTCGCCGCTGGTGGTCACGGCGAGCGTGACGTCGGGGGTGAGCAGGCCGTGGTGGCGGCACCAGCGCTTGAGCGCGGCGCCCAGTGTGGGGGCCGAGAGCGAGGCGCGCGCGAGCATGCCGTAGCTGCCCCAGGGCAGGGGCCGGGCAAACCAGCCCAGGGCTTCGTCGTCCAGTTCGCGCATGGCCGCGCCCGACACGGCCTCCATTTGCGCCGCGGTGATGTGGCCCACCCGTTGCTGCAAAAGCGCTGGCGCGATCTGTGCCTGCGCCAGCGCGGGCGCCGGGTCCATGCCGCGGAGCCGGTACGCCCGCGCAATGGCCCGCACAAAGGCCATGGGGGTTGCGGCGCGTGCCGTGCGCAGCTCACTGCGTGGGGCCAGGGGTGTCGGGTTGGGGCTGGGCATGGCGGCCAGTGTGCCTCAGTAGCGGCACGATTTGCAACCATTCTGGCAACCGGTGCACGGCACGAGCTTCTATGCTTGCGCTTTCAGGCCCGGCCCGATCCGGGCGACCGCCTTCGGAGGAGACACACCCATGAGCGCAGCCCTTTCCACTGCCGAACCGCTGGCGCAAAGCCTGGCGCGTGGCGCGACCGACGTGCCGCTGATCGAACAGACCATCGGCGCGTTCTTTGACGCCATGGTGACCCGCCAGCCCGAGCACGAGGCGCTGGTGAGCGTGCACCAGGGGCGGCGTTACACCTACCGCGCGCTGCAGGCCGACGCGCACCGCCTGGCCAGCGCGTTGCTGGCGCAGGGGCTGAACCCGGGCGACCGCGTGGGCATCTGGTCGCACAACAACGCCGAGTGGGTGCTGATGCAACTGGCCACGGCGCAGGTGGGCCTGGTGCTGGTGAACATCAACCCGGCCTACCGCACGTCCGAGGTGGAGTACGCGCTGAACAAGGTCGGCTGCAAGCTGCTGGTGACCATGGCGCGCTTCAAGACCAGCGGCTACCTGGGGATGCTGCGCGAGCTGGCACCGGAGTGGGCGCACGGCCAGCCGGGCGCGCTCGAAGCGCAGCAACTGCCGCACCTGAAGACCGTGGTCTGGATCGACGAAGCCGGGCAGGGCGCCGAAGAGGCCGGCCTGATGCGTTTCTCCGACCTGCTGGCCCAGGGTGACGCGGCCGACCCGCGCGTGGCGCAGGTGGCGGCCACGCTCAAGGCGAGTGACCCGATCAACATCCAGTTCACCAGCGGCACCACCGGCTTCCCCAAGGGCGCGACGCTGACGCACCGCAACATCCTGAACAACGGCTTCTTCATCGGCGAGTGCATGAAGTTGACAAAGGCCGACCGCCTGTGCATCCCCGTGCCGCTGTACCATTGCTTCGGCATGGTGCTGGGCAACCTGGCCTGCTTCACGCACGGCGCCACCATCGTCTACCCGAACGACGGCTTCGACCCGCTGACCGTTCTGCAGACGGTGCAGGATGAACGCTGCACCGGCCTGCACGGCGTGCCCACCATGTTCATCGCCGAGCTGGACCACCCGCGCTTCAAGGAATTCGACCTGTCCACGCTGCGCACCGGCATCATGGCCGGCTCGCCGTGCCCAACCGCCGTGATGCAGCGCGTGGTGAGCGACATGCACCTCTCGCAAATCACCATCGCCTACGGCATGACCGAGACCAGCCCGGTGAGCTGCCAGAGCAGCACCGACACGCCGCTGGACCGGCGTGTCTCCACCGTGGGCCAGGTGCAGCCGCACCTGGAAGTGAAGATCGTCCACCCCGACAGCGGCGAGGTGGTGGCGCCCGGCCAGTCGGGCGAGCTCTGCACGCGCGGCTATTCGGTGATGCACGGTTACTGGGACGACCCGGCCAAGACCGCCGAGGCCATCGACGCCGAGGGCTGGATGCACACCGGCGACCTCGCCACCATGGACGCCGAGGGCTACGTCAACATCGTCGGCCGCATCAAGGACATGGTGATCCGCGGCGGCGAAAACATCTACCCGCGCGAGATCGAAGAATTCCTCTACCGCCACCCCGCCGTGCAGGACGTGCAGGTGGTCGGCGTGCCCGATGCCAAATACGGCGAAGAGCTGTGTGCATGGATCGTGCTCAAGCACGGACAGACGCTCTCAGAAGAGGAGCTGCGCGCCTTCTGCAAGGGCCAGATCGCCCACTACAAGGTTCCGCGCTACATCCGCTTCGTCGACGCCTTCCCCATGACCGTGACCGGCAAGATCCAGAAGTTCAAGATACGCGATGCCATGAAGGACCAGCTCGGGCTGGCGGAACAAAAAACGGCCTGACAGAAAGAACCCCATGCCCGCACTCGACACGAAACTCAACGCCCGTTCCGCCGACTTCCAGGCCAACGCCGCCGCCATGCGCGTGGTGGTCGATGACCTCAAAGCGCAGGTGGAAAAAGCCACGCTCGGCGGCGGCGACGCGGCACGCGCCAAACACACCGCGCGCGGCAAGCTGCTGCCGCGCGACCGCGTGCAGATGCTGCTGGACCCGGGAACGCCCTTCCTCGAACTCAGCCCGCTGGCGGCGATGGGCATGTACCCGGACCGCGACGGCAGCGACAGCGCGCCCTGCGCGGGCGTCATCGCGGGCATCGGTCGCGTGAGCGGGGTGGACTGCATGATCGTCTGCAACGACGCCACGGTGAAAGGCGGCACCTACTACCCGCTGACCGTGAAGAAGCACCTGCGCGCGCAGGAAGTGGCGCAGCAGAACCAGCTGCCCTGCATCTACCTGGTGGACTCGGGCGGCGCCAACCTGCCCAACCAAGACGAGGTCTTTCCCGACCGCGACCACTTCGGCCGCATCTTCTTCAACCAGGCCAACATGAGCGCGCAGGGCATCGCGCAGATCGCGGTGGTCATGGGCTCGTGCACGGCGGGGGGCGCCTACGTGCCGGCCATGAGCGACGAAACCATCATCGTCAAGAACCAGGGCACCATCTTCCTGGGCGGCCCGCCGCTGGTGAAGGCCGCCACGGGCGAGGTGGTCACCGCCGAGGACCTGGGCGGTGGCGACGTGCACACGCGCCTCTCCGGCGTGGCCGACCACCTGGCGCAGAACGACCTGCATGCGCTGGCCCTGGCGCGCCAGGCGGTGAAGAACCTGAATGCGCGCAAGGTGCCGCCCATCACCACCATCGACCCGGTCGCGCCGCTGTACCCGGCCGAAGAGCTGTACGGCGTGATCCCGACCGACACGCGTAAGCCGTTTGACGTGCGCGAGATCATCGCCCGCATCGTCGATGGCTCGGACTTCGACGAGTTCAAGTCGCGCTTCGGCACCACCCTGGTCTGCGGCTTCGCGCGCATCGAAGGCATGCCGGTCGGCATCATCGCCAACAACGGCATCCTGTTCAGTGAATCGGCCCTCAAGGGCGCGCACTTCATCGAACTGTGCTGCCAGCGCAAGACGCCGCTGGTCTTCCTGCAGAACATCACCGGCTTCATGGTCGGCCGCAAGTACGAGAACGAAGGCATCGCCCGCAACGGCGCCAAGATGGTGACGGCCGTGGCCACCGCCGCGGTGCCCAAGTTCACCGTCATCATCGGAGGCAGCTTCGGCGCCGGCAACTACGGCATGTGCGGCCGCGCCTACTCGCCCCGCTTCCTCTGGATGTGGCCGAACGCGCGCATCTCGGTGATGGGCGGCGAACAGGCCGCGAGTGTGCTCGCCACCGTCAAGCGCGACGGCATCGAAGGCAAGGGCGGCAGCTGGAGCGCGGAAGAAGAGGCCGCGTTCAAGGCGCCCATCAAGGAACAGTACGAGGTGCAGGGCCACCCGTATTACGCGACGGCCCGCCTGTGGGACGACGGCGTGATCGACCCGGCCGACACGCGGCGTGTGCTGGCGCTGGGACTGAGCGCTTCGCTGAACGCGCCGATCCCCGAGACAAAGTTTGGACTTTTCCGCATGTGATGTGTATGATTTTTGTATTTCATACACATTAAAGGAGGTTTCCCGTGCGGACCAACATCGTGATTGACGACAAACTCATGGCGGATGTCATGGCCAGTGGTGATTTCAGGACCAAGAAAGAAGCGGTCGAAGAGGGCTTGCGTCTGCTCAAACGGAAAAAGGCTTACGCGGCTTTGCTGGCAGCACGCGGCACCCTGTTCTGGGACGATTCTGATGAGGCCTGGGCGAAGGCGCGCGAAGAAGAGGAACTGCTTGAGACCACCGTGCAGGAGCCTGCGGCGAGCTACGTGGCCAAGCCCGCAGCCAAGGCCAAACCAGCCCGAGCCACTGAGACTCGCGTCAAGCCCGGCAAGCGGAGCAAGGCGACGTGATCCTGGTGGACTCCAGCGTGCTCATCGATCACTTTCGAGGCACCAACAACCCACAAACCGAACAGCTCAGGCGATGGCTGTCGGGCAAGGACGGCCCGCCAGACATTGGCGTGGCCGATCTGGTGGTGTTCGAGGTGGTGCGCGGTTTCTCCACCGCCGCCGCGCAGGCCCGGGCGCGCGATCTGTTGCTGGCGCTGGAGGTGGTGGAGATCGGCGGATTGGACAACGCCCTGCAGGCCGCCACGCTGTACCAGCGACTGCGCAAATCAGGCCGCACCGTTCGCAGCCCCATCGACGTGCTGCTCGCCAACTACTGCATCACCCACGGCCACACGCTGTTGCACCGCGACGCCGACTTTGAATCGCTCAAAACGCTGGGAGGGCTTGAGACATGGTCGAACTGAACCCGTGGCACACCCACTTTGCCCGACTGGCCCGTTACAACGTCTGGGCCACCGCGCGCCTGCTCGACGCGGTGGCGCCGCTGTCCGACGCTGACTACCGGCGCGACATGCGCCTGTTCTTCAAAAGCATCCACGGCACGCTCAACCACCTGCTGGTGGGTGAACACGCGCTGTGGTTCCAGCGTTTTGCCCACGGCGCCTCCCCCGTGGTCCAACTGGACGCCGAGGTGGAGCCCGACCGCGCACGCCTGACCCAGGCCCTGCGCGACGGCGCGGCCCGCTGGGCGCCGCTGATCGCCAGCTGGCCGGCGGAGCGCTTCGACGGCACGCTGGACTACACCACCACCAAGGGTGTGCCCGTCTCGCTACCGTTCGCCGCCACGCTGGCGCACGTGTTCAACCATGGCACGCACCACCGCGGCCAGATCACGGCCGCGCTCACCGCGCTCGGCCAGCCCTGCCCGGAGCTGGATTTCGCCTACTGCCTGCACGAAGAAGCTGCCCGGGAGAAAGTCGCATGAGCCAAGCCCTGACCGTTTCGGTCCAAGACCGCATTGCCCGCATCACGCTCACCCGCCCCGAGGTGCGCAACGCCTTCAACGACGAGGTGATCCAGCAGCTCAAGGCCGCGTTTGAAGCCATGGGCGCACGCGACGACGTGCGCGCCGTGGTGCTGGCGGCCGAGGGCCCGGCCTTCTGCGCCGGGGCCGATCTGAACTGGATGCGCCGCATGGCCGACTACACGCGCGAAGAAAACGTGGCCGATGCGGGCCAGCTCGCGGCCATGTTGCGCGCCATCTACGAGTGCCCCAAGCCCACCATCGCGGCGGTGCAGGGCGACGTGTTCGCCGGTGGCATGGGCCTGGTGGCCGCGTGCGACATGGCGGTGAGCGTGGACAGCGCCACCTACTGTCTGAGCGAAGTGAAGCTGGGCCTGATCCCGGCCACCATCAGCCCCTATGTGATCCGCGCCATGGGTGCGCGCGCCTCGCACCGCTACTTCCTCACGGCCGAGCGCTTCAGCGCGCAGGAAGCGCACCGCATCGGCTTCGTGCACGAGCTGGTGAGCAATGCCGATGCGCTGGACGCCAAGGTCAACGAACTGGCGCAGGCCCTGGTGAGCGCCAGCCCGGCCGCCGTGCGCGCCTGCAAGAAGCTGGTGCAGGACGTGGCCGAACGCGCCATTGATGACGAGCTGATCGCCGCCACCGTGCAAGGCATTGCCGACATCCGCGCGAGCGAACAAGGCCGCGAAGGCGTGCAGTCCTTTCTGCAGAAGCGCAAGCCGGCCTGGCTGGCGGGCTGAGCGGCGCCTTTCACACCCGCACCGGCATGGGATCGATTTGGACTTCGTTCGTGGCGTGGCTCCGGTCCTGGGGCGCCCAGGTGGGCGACGGCGCGGCCGACGTGGGCGTGCAGATGGGTGGCCAGGTGATCGATGGCGTGAGCGCCGCCGCCAGCCAGCTTGACATGCCCAGCCTGCTGGCGCTGGCCGCGGCGCTCGGCTGGGTCAGTGGCTTCCGGCTCTACGCGGTGGTGTTTCTGGTCGGAGCCCTGGGCTCGCTGGGCTGGATGCCATTGCCCGAGGGTCTGCAGGTGCTGCAGCACCCGGCCCTGCTGGTCACCAGCGGTGCGCTGCTGTTCGTAGAGTTTTTCGCGGACAAGATCCCCGGCCTCGACTCGCTGTGGGACATGGTCAACAGCGTGATCCGCATCCCCGCCGGTGCCGCGCTGGCGGCGGGTGCGCTGGGCGCCGACGGCGCCACCATGGCCCTGGTGGGCGCGCTGCTCGGCGGCACGCTCGCGGCCAGCAGCCAGGCCGCCAAGACCACCACGCGCGCGGCCATCAACAGCTCGCCCGAACCGTTCTCCAACATCGCCATGAGCCTGGTCGAAGACGGTCTGGTGGTCGGCGCGGTCTGGCTGGCCACCAACCACCCGCTGGTGTTCGGCGTGCTGCTCGTCATTGCCGTGGTGTTGATGTGGATCGTCACCTGGATGCTGTTCAAGTTCCTGCGCGCGGTGTTCCGCCGGGCGCAGTCCCTGTTTTTTTCTGCAACTGCCTGAGGCCCTGCATGTTCACAAAAATCCTGATTGCCAACCGTGGGGAAAACGGCCGCATAGCGGACGTTTCATCACATTGCATGGCACGCGCAGCGTGTGCAGGCGATTTCACCGCGGGAGTTAGCCATGTTTAACAAGATTCTCATTGCCAACCGCGGTGAAATCGCCTGCCGCGTCGCCGCCACCGCCCGCCGCATGGGCGTGCGCACCGTGGCCGTGTATTCCGACGCCGACGCCAGCGCCAAGCACGTGGCCGCCTGCGACGAGGCGGTGCACATCGGTGGCAGCGCGCCGAAAGACAGCTACCTGCAGTGGCAGCGCATCCTGGACGCGGCCAAGGCCACCGGCGCCCAGGCCATTCACCCAGGCTACGGTTTCCTGAGCGAAAACGAGGCCTTCGCCAACGCCTGTGCCGAAGCCGGCCTGGTGTTCATCGGCCCGCCCGCGTCTGCCATCCAGGCCATGGGCCTGAAGGCCGAATCCAAGCGACTGATGGAGAGCGCCGGCGTGCCGCTGGTGCCGGGTTACCACGGCGCCGACCAGGACCCGCACATGCTGCAGCACGAGGCCGACCGGATCGGTTACCCGGTGCTGATCAAGGCCAGCGCGGGCGGCGGCGGCAAGGGCATGCGCGCGGTGGAGAAGTCTGAAGACTTTGCCGCAGCGCTCGCATCGTGCAAACGCGAGGCCATCAACAGCTTCGGCAGCGACGCCGTGCTGGTGGAGAAATACGCCCAGCGCCCGCGCCACATCGAGATCCAGGTGTTCGGCGACACGCACGGCAACTGCGTCTACCTGTTCGAGCGCGACTGCTCGGTGCAGCGGCGCCACCAGAAGGTGCTGGAAGAAGCGCCCGCGCCGGGCATGACGCCCGAGCTGCGCCAGCAGATGGGCCTGGCCGCCGTGGCTGCGGCGCGCGCCGTGAACTACGTGGGCGCCGGCACGGTGGAGTTCATCGTGGAGCAGCCGCCCGAAGGCGGCATGCGCTTCTATTTCATGGAGATGAACACGCGCCTGCAGGTCGAGCACCCGGTGACCGAAGCGATCACGGGGCTTGATCTGGTCGAATGGCAATTGCGCGTGGCCAGCGGCGAGCCCTTGCCGCTGAAGCAGGAAGACCTGCATATCCAGGGCCATGCCATCGAAGCCCGCATCTGCGCCGAAACGCCGGACAACCAGTTCCTGCCCGCCACCGGCCGGCTCGACGTCTACCGCAAGCCCGCCTGCACCGGTTTCACCCGCGGTTCGGTGCGCATCGACGACGGCGTGCGCGAAGGCGACGCCATCAGCCCCTTCTACGACTCCATGGTCGCCAAGCTGATCGTGCACGGCCGCACCCGTGCCGAAGCGCTTGCACGCATGGACGCCGCGCTCGCCGAAACCCGCATCGTCGGCCTGTCCACCAACGTGCAGTTCCTGCGCCACGTGGTCGCCAGCCCTTCATTTGCGCAGGCGAATCTGGACACGGCGCTGATCCCGCGCGAAGCGGGTGTGCTGTTCAACCAGGACAAGGTGGGCCTGAACCTGGCCGTGGCCGCTGCAGTGGCCCAGACCCTGCTGGCCGAGCGCGCGAGCGAAGGCAAGGATCCGTTCTCGCGCCGCGACGGCTGGCGCCCGCACGGCCTGACCGTGCGCCGCTTCGACTTTGAATACCTGGGCGAGGCGATGCAGGCCAGCCTGACCTACCTGCACGACGGTGCGTTGCAACTGGCGTTCCATGAAACCCGTGGCCTGCTTGAGTTTGATGCGCTGCCGGAACAGAACGGCACGCTGATGGACCTGCGTTTCATGGGCCAGCGCCAGACGGTGCAGACCTGGCAGCGCGAAGAGGTCGTGCACGTCTTCTGCGCCCTGGGCGCCACCCAGATCACCGAGCTGGACGCACTGGCCCACGCCGGCGAAGCCGCGCACGACGGCGGGCGCCTGACCGCGCCCATGCCGGGCAAGGTGGTGTCGTTCGCCGTGAAGGCCGGCGATGTGGTCAAGAAGGGTCAGCCGCTGGCGGTGATGGAGGCCATGAAGATGGAACACACCATCGCCGCGCCGGCCGACGGCACCGTGGCCGAGCTGCTGTACGCGCCGGGCGACCAGGTGGCCGAAGGCGCGGAGCTGCTGAAGATCGCCACGGCCTGACGGCTCCACTGGCCGGGATGTCCCGTCCGCGGGGATCTCCAACCTCCGTTGGGGCTGAGCCTGTCGAAGCCCTCGGCGCCAACGGGCCTCTCCGTCCACGGGCTATTCGTCTTGCCATAAGCTCGCCGCATGAACATCACTTTCTGCTGCACCGACACCAAGGCCGAACCCTGGCTCGACGGCCTGCGCGCGGCGCTGCCGGGCGCCAGCGTCGAGGTCTGGCAACCCGGCGCACCGCAGGCCGATCACGCCGTGGTCTGGGCGCCGCCACAACAGTTCCTGGACGAACAGCAGGCGCTCAAGGGCCTGTTCAACATCGGCGCCGGCGTGGACGCGCTGCTCAAGCTGCGGTTGCCACCGGGCGTGAAGCTGGTGCGGCTGGACGACGCCGGCATGTCGGTGCAGATGGCCGAATACGTGTGCCACGCGGTGATCCGCCACTTCCGCGAGTTCGACGCCTACGAGGCCGAGGTGAAAGCGGGCCAATGGTCGTACCGCAAGCCGCGCCATCGCCAGGACTTCCCAGTCGGCGTGATGGGCCTGGGTGTGCTCGGTGAGCGCGTGGCCAAGGCACTGCGGGTGTTCGAGTTCCCGGTGCACGGCTGGAGCCGCACGCCCAAGGCCGTCGAGGGTGTGCTCACGCACAGCGGCGAGGTCGGGTTCCAGACCTTTCTGTCGTCCTGCCGGGTGCTGGTGAACCTGCTGCCGCTCACGCCCGAGACGCAGGACATCCTGAACCGCGACACGCTCGGACGCCTCCAACCCGATGCCTACCTGATCAACGTGGCGCGCGGCGCGCACCTGGTGGAGGCCGACTTGCTCGCCCTGCTGGAGAGCGGCCACATGGCCGGCGCCACGCTCGACGTGTTCCGCACCGAGCCCCTGCCGGCGGCGCATCCGTTCTGGACCCACCCGAAGATCACTGTCACGCCACACACCTCGGCGCGCACCCTGCGCGACGAGAGCATCGCGCAGATCGCCCGCAAGATCGGGGCGCTGGAGCGCGGTGAGCCGGTGGCCGGGGTGGTGGACACGGCGCGGGGATATTGAGTCCGCCCTGAGACCGAGACTGCACAATAGCAAGGCTTTGCATTCGTGTTCGTACAAGAAGTCTCAGGAGGACAACATGTTCAAAGAACCCTTGGGCGGGGTGTGCCCGCCCGCCGTGCGCCGCCCGTCCGTGCCCCAGGTGCTGCGGGACGCACTGAAGGACCATCCTTCGCTCATCGCGGAGCTGCAGCAGGCCCTGAATCCGATCGAACTCGCGCCGACCATGAACAAGCGACAGCGCTTTGATCTGTTCGAGCGGGCCACCCTGTCTCTGGAGGGCCGGCTGGAAACCTTCGTGGCCCGCGCCCAAGCCGAGCTGCTGGCGGCCAACGCCGCTGGTGACGGCGTCGCTGCCGCCAGGGCAAGGGACAGAAAAGCCCTGCTGCTCCGGTGCCGGGGCGAGGGGCACCCGGAACTGATCGGATTTTTTGACCTCAGAACACTCCCACCCGACACGGTCGACCTGCGCGCCAGTGTGGCGCCGGGCTGACCGGCGCCGGCCACCCACCAACACACCACCCGGACTCAGACCACCATGCAGACCCCGATCCACTCCCCTTCCATCATGCCCTCGCGGGTCAAGCTCGTGGACGTGGGGCCGCGCGACGGTCTGCAGAACGAAAAGCAGCCGGTGCCGGCGGCGGTCAAGATCGAGCTGGTGCACCGCCTGCAGGCCGCGGGCCTCAAAGAAATCGAGGTCACCAGCTACGTGAGCCCGAAATGGGTGCCGCAGATGGCCGACAACCACGAGGTCATGTCCGGCATCCAGCGCCTGCCCGGGGTGCGCTACTCGGTGCTCACGCCCAACCTCAAGGGTTTCGAGGCGGCGCTGCGCGACCAGCCCGACGAGATCGTGGTGTTCGGCGCGGCCAGCGAAGCCTTCAGCCAGAAGAACATCAACTGCTCCATCGCCGAGAGCATCGAACGCTTCGCCCCGGTGGTGGACGCGGCCCGCGCCGCCGGCATCTTCGTGCGCGGCGCCATCTCCTGTTCGGTGGGCTGCCCCTACCAGGGCTTCGTGCCGCCGGAGAGCGTGAAATACGTGGCCACGCTGATGAGCGGCATCGGCGTGCAGCACATCGGGGTGGCCGACACCATCGGCGTGGGCACGCCGCTCAAGGTGCAGCGCGCGCTGGACGCGGCCCTGTCGGTGTATTCGGTGGACGAGATCTCCGGCCATTTCCACGACACCTACGGCCAGGCGCTGGCCAACACCCTGGCGGCGCTGGAGATGGGGATCTGGCAGTTCGACGCCTCGGTGGCCGGCCTGGGCGGCTGCCCCTACGCCAAGGGCGCGACCGGCAACGTGGCCACGGAAGATGTGGTCTACATGCTGCACGGCATGGGCATCGAAACCGGCATCGACCTCGACGCCCTGGTGGACGCCGGCCAGTACATCAGCGAACAGCTGGGCCGGCCGAGCGGCTCGCGCGTGGCGCGCGCCCTGCTGGCCAAACGGGCGGGTTGAGCACCATGGATTTCAACGTCTGGCTGGCCTTTTTTGCCGCGTCCTGGGTGATCGCGGTGTCGCCCGGTTCGGGCGCGGTGCTGTCCATGAGCCACGGCCTGGCCTACGGCGTGCGCCGCGCGGGCGCGACCATCGTGGGGCTGGAGTTGGGCCTGGCGGTGATCCTGCTGATCGCGGGTGTCGGTGTGGGCGCGCTGCTGCTGGCCTCCAGCGCCGCGTTCCTGGTCGTCAAGGTGTTGGGCGCGGCCTACCTGATCTGGCTGGGCTGGAAGCAGTGGCGCGCGCCCAGCGGTGCCGCGAAGCTGCCCGGCCCCGATGTGGCCGACGGCGCGCCGGCCGGTGATGCACATGGCCTGCCCTCGGTCCGCGAGCGGCTGCTGATCGGCTTCATGACCAACGTCACCAACCCCAAGGGCATCGTCTTCATGGTGGCCGTGCTGCCGCAGTTCATCGACCCGACCCGTGCCCTGTGGCTGCAGTTGCTGATCCTGCTGCTGACCTCGGTGGGGGTGGACGTGCTGGTGATGCACGGCTACGCCTTCCTGGCCTCGCGCGCCAAGGCCTGGCTGGCCACGGCCCGGGCCCGCCGCGCGCAGAACCGGGTGTTTGGCGGCGTGCTCATGGCCATGGGGGCGAGCCTGCTGGTGGTCAAGCGCGCGGCCAACTGAGCCCGCCCGGGCCGCTACCATTGCCGACCATGAGTGAAGAATCCCCGAACACCCTCGATCTGCCCGCCGGCGTGCTGCGCGTCACCGAAGCGCTGGCCGCGCTGGGCCATGCCCACGCCCCGGTGATGCTGAGCGACGCCGCGCGCACCGCCCAGCAGGCCGCCGACGCGCTGGGCGTGGCGCTGGGCCAGATCGCCAAGAGCATCATCTTCCGCCGCAAGAGCGATGACGCCGCCGTGCTGGTCATCACCTCGGGCGACCTGCGCGTGGACGAAAAGAAGGTGCAGGCCATCGTCTGCGCCGAAGGCGGCAAGCTCGGCCGCGCCGACGCCGATTTCGTCAAGGCACGCACCGGGTTTTCCATCGGTGGCGTGTCCCCGCTGGCACACGCCACCGCGCCCGTCACCCTGATCGACGACCAGCTGTTCCGCTTCGACGTGATCTGGGCCGCGGCGGGCCATCCGCATGGCGTGTTCCGCCTCACGCCGGACGATCTCCAGCGGCTCACTGGCGCGCCGGTGCACGACGTGACCGCGCCGCCGGCCACGCCCTGACCGCCATGCTGCTCAAGAAACTGTTTTCGCGCCGCGCCGCGCCAGCGCCCGCGCCCAAGCCGAGGCCGCTGATCAACCTCGACGACGCGCGCGCCCGCCACGTGGACCCCGAGGTGCCCTCGCCGTGCATCTCGGTCTGCCAGATGGACCCGGCCACCCAGCTGTGCAGCGGCTGCTACCGCACACTGGAAGAAATCGCGGACTGGAGCACACTGGACGACCCGCAGCGCCTGGTGGTCTGGGAGCGCATCGAGGCGCGCCAGATCCCGGGATGACACACCCCCGCCGCGCTTCGCGCGACCCCCTCAAGGGGGCGGCACTGGCCGTCCGGCAAAGCCGGCCCGGCGGTGCCCTGGGCTGGACCGCTTCATGCGCGGCGGGTGGCGCTCCGCCACCGTGACACACTGATCGTAGGAGGCCTACCCATGAGCACCGACACCCTGCACGACATCGGCTTCTGGTACGACCCGATCTCGCCCTACGCTTACCTCGCTTTCGAGCGCCTGCCCGAAGCGCTCATGGGCTTGAGCGTTCGGGTGCGCTACAGGCCGGTGCTGTTTGCCGCGCTGCTGCAGGCCCATGGCCAGCTCGGGCCAGCCGAAATTCCGGCCAAGCGCGACTGGACCTACCGCCAGGTGGGCTGGCTCGCGCAGCGGCACGGCGTGCCGCTGGAGCTGCCGGCCGCGCACCCGTTCAACCCGCTGGCGCTGCTGCGCCTGGGCCTGTGCACCGCCACCGACGACGCCCCGGGCGAGACCAACCGCTATGTGACCGGGTTGCTGTTCCACCACGTCTGGCGCGGCGGGCAGAACGCCACCGACCCGGTGCGCCTGGCCGCGCTGCAGACCCTGCTGCAGGACCACATGGCCCAGCGCCAGAAGCCCTGGGCCGCGCCGGACAGCGCGCCGGTGAAACAGCGCCTGCGCGACAACACCGACGCGGCGCTCGCGCTCGGCCTGTTCGGCGTGCCCGCGCTGGTGGTGGACGGCCGCGTGTTCTGGGGCCACGACGCCCTGCCCATGCTGCGGGCCTACCTCGACGGCGACGCCTGGTTCCGCTCCGGCGCCTGGGAGGCGGCGGCCCGCCTGCCGGCGGGTGTGCAGCGAAACCCCACCTGACGGGGCCGCCGGCCCAAGCCCTCCGCCAGTCTCAGGCAGGGAAGGCGTCTTCCAGCGTCAGCACCCGGCCGGTGTCGGCGGCTTCGTAGCCCTTGAGTGCCGCGACCCGCGCGCGGAACGCGGGCGACTGCAGCACCGCCAGCACCGGCCGGAGTTCGTCGCGCTCCAGCGCGCCGGCCGTGAGCGCGAAAAAATAGCGTTCCTTCAGCAGCGGGATGAAATGCAGGCCGAAGCGGTGCGCGGCGGTCTGCACGCCGATGCCCACGTCGGCCATGCCGCTGGCCACGAAGGCGGCGACGGCGGCGTGCGTGAGTTCGGTGTTGTCGTAGCCGGCGATCTGTCGCGGCGCGATTCCCTGGCGCTGCAGCAGCAGCTCGGTCAGCACCCGCGTGCCCGAGCCTTCGGGCCGGTTCACGAAACGCAGGCCCGGGCGGGTGAGGTCGTCCAGACCGCGCAGGCCCAACGGGTTGCCGGGCGCCACGAACAGGCCCTGGGTGCGCACGGCCAGTTGCACCAAGCGGTGGGTCTCGGGCCGGAGCCAGTGCAGGTAGCGCTGCGCGGCTGCGGCCTGGAATGTGCCCAGTGGCACGTGGAAACCGGCCAGATCGCAGTCACCCTGGGCCAGCGCGGCCACGGCCTCCAGGCTGTTGCGGTAGCGCAGCTCCACCGCCACCTGGCGCGCCGCCAGTTGCTCGCGCAGCGCCGCCACCGCAAAACCGTGGCTCGCGTGCAGGCGCGGGACCGCGCGCTCGCGGCGCTGCACGCGCCCGAGTTCGCCTTCGAGTTCCGAGGCCAGCGATTCCAGCAGCGGTTGCAGCCGCGCGCCGATGCGGGCGTCGGCCCAGATGAGCTGCTGGCCCAGCGCGGTGAGCAGCGAGCCGCGGCCCCGCCCGCGGGTGAGCAGCGCCTGGCCGAACAGCTGCTCGGCCTGCCGCACCAGGCCCCAGGCGTGCCGGTACGACAGCCCCAGGTCGCGCCCGGCCTGCGAGATGCTGCCCGAGTCCTGCACGGCGGCGAGCAGGCGCAGCAGGGTGTTGGCGTCGAGCGCCGCGGCGTCTTCGTGGCCGATGCGCCACTGGGGCTGGAGGGTGATGCGCAGCATGCGGGCAGGGGGGCGTGGGGTGGGGGAATGACCGACTTTATGAAATTTCAAACATATTAAATCCCCCCTCCGGTGCTACGCTGAATCCATGACGAACAGCCCCCACGAATCGCGCGCCACGCTGGCCACGCCGGTGATCCCCATCCGCCCCGTCGGGGCGCCCGGCCGTGCCCGGCCGCGCTTCACGCCGAAGGGCCGGCAGGTCCAACCAGCGGCCAGCGCGCGTGTGGCCGCGCTGTGCGAGGGGCTGGCGCCGCGCGCCGATCTGCTGATCGAGCACCTGCACCGCCTGCAGGACGCCGAGGGCGCGCTGCGCCACGGCCACCTGGCGGCGCTGGCCGAGCGGCTGCGCCTGAGCCAGGTGGAGGTGTTCGAGGTCGCGAGCTTCTACCACCACTTCGAGATCGTGGCCGACGACGCGCCCGTGCCGGCCACCGTGGTGCGGGTCTGCACCAGCCTGTCGTGCTCGCTGGTGGGCAGTGCCTCGCTGCTGAGCGATCTGCAGACGCGGCTGGCCGGTGACGCCTCCGTGCGGGTGCAGGCGGCGCCGTGCATCGGCCAGTGCCACCAGGCGCCCGCCGCCTGCGTGGGCCAGCGCCAGTTGCCGCGCGCCAGCGTGGACGCGGTGCAGACCCTGCTGGCGCGGGGCGAGACCGGGCCGCGCGAGCTGCCGGTGCCCACCGCGTCGGCCCTGCCGCAGCTGCAGCGCCTGCTGTCGGGCGCGCTCACGCCCGAGCAGGTGCTGGCCGAGCTCAAGACCTCGAACCTGCGCGGCCTGGGCGGCGCGGGTTTTCCGGCCTGGCGCAAATGGGAAACCGTGCGCGCGCAGCCCGGGCCGCGCCACATGGTGGTGAACATCGACGAGGGCGAGGTCGGCACCTTCAAGGACGGCCACCTGCTCACCAGCCCGCACGGCGGCGCGCCCCAGGTGCTCGAAGGCATGCTGATCGCCGCGCAGGTGGTGGGCGCCGAGCGCATCTGGCTCTACCTGCGCGACGAATACCACGACGCGCGCGGCCTGCTGGCGCGCGAGCTTGGCACCCTGCACACCCGGCTGCAGGGCCTGGCCGGGCAATACCCCGGCTACACGCCGCCGCAGATCGAGCTGCGGCGCGGCGCGGGTGCCTACATCTGCGGCGAAGAGTCGGCGCTGATCGAATCGCTGGAGGGCAAACGCGGCATGCCGCGCCTGCGCCCGCCCATCGTGGCCACGCACGGCGTGTTCGGCCGTCCCACGCTCGCGCACAACCTGGAGACGCTGTGGTGGCTGCCCGAGATCCTGGCCCGGGGCGGGGCCTGGCTGGCCGCGCAGGGCCGGCGCAGGCGCAGCGGCTTGCGCCGCTTCTCGGTGTCGGGCCGCGTGCGCCAGCCCGGCGTCTACCTCGCACCCGCCGGCATCACGCTGCGCGAACTGATCGACGAACACGCCGGCGGCATGGCCGAAGGCCACACGCTCTACGCCTACCTGCCCGGTGGCGCGTCGGGCGGCATCCTGCCCGCGGCGCTGGCCGACGTGCCGCTGGACTTCGACACCCTGGCCGACCACGGCGCCTTCATCGGCTCCATGGCGGTGGTGGTGCTGGGCCAGCACGACAGCGCGCGCGACGCCGCGCTCAACCTCATGCAATTCTTCGAACACGAGTCCTGCGGCCAGTGCACGCCCTGCCGCGCCGGCACCACCCAGGCGGTGGCGCTGATGCAAGCACCGGTGTGGGACGCGCCGCTGCTCGGCGAGCTCTCGCAGGTGATGCGCGACGCATCCATCTGCGGCCTCGGGCAGGCGGCGCCCAACCCGATGGACTCGGTGCTGCGGTTTTTCGCGCACGAGGTGAATGGCGCCCAGCGCGATGGGGTGAACGCATGAACGCCCGCGATCTGCCCCAGGGCATGGCGCCCGTCGCCTTCACGCTCAACGGCCGGCCGGTGGAGGCCGCGCCGGGCGAGAGCATTCTGAAAGTGGCGCAACGCGTGGGCATCGCGATCCCGCACCTGTGCCACAAGGACGGCCTGCGCAGCCCCGGCAACTGCCGCGCCTGCGTGGTCGAGGTGGCGGGCGAACGCGTGCTCGCGCCCTCGTGCTGCCGCGCGCCGCAGCCCGGCATGGCGGTCAACACCGACAGCCCGCGCGCCGCCGCGGCGCAGAAAACGGTGCTGGAACTGCTGCTGGCCGACGCGCCCGACACCACGGCGCTCAAGCACGACAGCGAGCTGGCGCACTGGGGCGGCGTGGCCGGCGCGCGGCCTGGGCGCTTCCCGGCCCGGTCCCAGCCCTTTGTCGGGCACAACGGCCCCGCCGCCGGACCGCCCCAAGGCGGGGCAGCCCCCTCGGGGGGCAGCGACCCGCTTCCAGCGGTGGAGCGTGGGGGCAGGGACACCTCTCACCCGGCCATGACGGTGAACCTCGACGCCTGCATCCAGTGCACGCGCTGCATCCGCGCCTGCCGCGAGACGCAGGGCAATGACGTGCTGGGGTTGGCTTTCCGGGGCGGCCACGCGCAGATCGTGTTCGACCAGAACGACCCCATGGGTGCGAGCACCTGCGTGGCCTGCGGTGAATGTGTGCAGGCCTGCCCCACGGGCGCCATCGCCCCCGCCAACGGCGCCTACGCCAAAGCCTCGCAGCAGCGGGTGGATTCGGTCTGCCCGTTCTGTGGCGTCGGTTGCCAGATGACCTACCACGTGAGCGAGGGCAAGATCGAACATGTGGAGGGCAAGGCGGGTCCGGCCAACGAAGGGCGGCTCTGCGTGAAAGGGCGCTTCGGTTTTGACTACGCGCACAGCCCCGAGCGCCTCACGCGCCCGCTGATCCGCCGCGCCGACGCGCCCAAGGACCCCGCCAGCGTGATGCAGCGCGACTGGCGCGAACTGTTTCGCGAAGCGACCTGGGACGAAGCGCTGGACGCCGCCGCCACCGGCCTGCGCCGGGCCATGGCCAGCACCTCCGCGCGTGGCCGCCTGGGGCCGGTGGCGGGTTTCGGTTCGGCCAAGGGTACGAACGAAGAGGCCTACCTGTTCCAGAAGCTGATCCGCAGCGCGTTTGGCACGCACAACGTGGACCACTGCACCCGCCTGTGCCACGCCTCCAGCGTGGCCGCGCTGATGGAAGGCCTGGGCTCGGCGGTGGTCACCAACCCGCTGCGCGACGTGGTGCACGCCGACCTGGTGCTCATCATCGGCGCCAATCCGGCGCAGAACCACCCGGTGGGTGCGACCTGGATCAAGAACGCGATCAGGCAACGCGGCATGAAGCTCGTGCTGATCGACCCGCGCCGCACCGAGCTGGCGCGCCAGGCCTGGAAACACCTGGGATTCAAGGCGGGCACCGACGTGGCCCTGCTCAACGCGCTGCTGCACACCATCATCTTCGAGGGCCTGGCCAACACCGCCTACGTCGAACAGCACACGCTGGACTTCGCGCTGCTCAAGGCCCATGTGGCCGACTTCAGCCCCGAAGCCATGGCCCCGGTCTGCGGCATCGATGCGGCCACGCTGCGCGAGGTGGCGCGCGCCTACGCCACGGCCCAGAACGCCATGATCCTCTGGGGCATGGGCATCAGCCAGCACACCCACGGCACCGACAACGCGCGCTGCCTGATCGCGCTCTCGCTCATCACCGGCCAGATCGGCCGCCCCGGCACCGGCCTGCACCCCCTGCGCGGGCAGAACAACGTGCAGGGCGCGAGCGACGCCGGCCTGATCCCCATGGTACTGCCCGACTACCACCGCGTCTCCGAACCCGCCGCGCGCGAGAAAGCCGAGCGACTCTGGGGCGTGCCCGCCGGCACGCTGGGCAGCGAGCCCGGCCTGACCGTGGTGGAGATCGTCAACGCGGCTTATGACGGCCAGATCCGCGCCATGCTGATCCAGGGCGAAAACCCCGCCATGAGCGACCCCGACGCCCACCACGCCCGCGAGGCCCTGGCGCGGCTGGACCACCTGGTGGTGCAGGACATCTTCCTGACCGAGACCGCCAGCCTGGCCGACGTGGTGTTGCCCGCCACCGCCTGGCCCGAGAAGACCGGCAGCGTGACCAACACCGACCGCTGCGTGCAGCTCGGCCGCAAGGCCGTGCCGGCGCCGGGCGAGGCGCGGGCCGACGCCTGGATCACCGAGCAGCTCGCGCGCCGCCTCGGCCTGGGCTGGGCCTACGACGTGGCGCCCGATGGCACGGCCGGCGTGGATGCGGGCCACGGCATCGGCGCCGTGTTCGAGGAAATGCGCGCGCTCATGCCCAGCATCGCCGGTCTGTCGTGGACGCGGCTGCAGCGCGAAGGCGCCGTCACCTACCCGGTGGACAACGAGAGCGACCCCGGTCACCCGGTGGTGTTCACCGACCGTTTTCCCACACCCACCGGCCGCGCCACCCTGGTGCCCGCCGCGCTCACGCCACCGGCCGAGACGCCCGACGCCGACTACTCGCTGGTGCTCATCACCGGGCGCCAGCTCGAACACTGGCACACCGGCAGCATGACGCGGCGCAGCCAGGTGCTGGACGCGGTGGAGCCCGGCCCGGTGGTCAGCCTGCACCCCGAGACCGCGGCGCGGCTCGGCCTGGTGGCGGGCGAGGCGGCGCAGGTGCGCTCGCGGCGCGGCGGTGTGGCGCTGGCGGTGCGGTTCGATGCCGGCATGCCGCGCGACACCGCTTTCATCCCGTTCGCCTACGCCGAAGCCGCGGCCAACCTGCTGACCAACCCCGCGCTCGATCCGGTGGGCAAGATCGCCGAACTCAAGTACTGCGCGGTGGACGTACAGCCGATGAAGACAAACTGATACGGCATGAACGCGGCGTCCATCTTGACGCGTCTCAAGCGCAGCGCCGTGCCAGACCGCTAAGATGGGTTTCGCGGACGTTGCGGCAAACCCGTGGCGTTCTTTCTGCAACAACTTCCCCCATCAGGAGGCATGCCATGTTCAAGAAAATCCTCGTTCCCACCGACGGCTCCCAGCAGGCGGCCCACGCCTCGACCATCGCCGCGCGGCTCGCCAAGAGCCAGGGCGCCCAGGTGGTCGGTGTGTATGTGCTCGACCCGTTTCCCTACATCGGCATTGGCGACGCCTCCGCGGTCGGCCTGCAGGCCTACCTGACCGAGGCCAAGTCGGCCGCCGGCCAGGCGCTGGACGCGCTGAGCAAGGTCTGCGCCGACGAAGGCGTGCCTTTCGTGGGCGACACCATCGAGCGTAATGTGGTGTACGAGGGCATCCTGGAAACCGCCGAGGCGGAAGGCTGCGACCTCGTGGTGATGGGCTCGCACGGCCGCCAGGGCATCAAGGCGCTGATCCTGGGCAGCGTGGCGCAGAAGGTGCTCACGCACGCCAAGGTGCCGGTGCTGATCGCCAAGTCCTGAGAACGTCCTGGCGACCCGAGGGCGTCACCGTCTGAACTTGCCGGTGGCGTCCACGATGGACAGGTCGGCGAAGTCCAGCCCGGTGTGGTTGGTGGGGCTGTAGCTGACCGACAGACCCCCCAGGTTGAAGTTGCGGATGCCTTCGAGCGCGTCGCGCAGTGCCACCGGCGTCGGGTTGGGGCCCGCGCGCCGCAGGCCTTCCACCAGCACCTTGGCCGCGGCAAAGCCTTCCATCATGGCGGGCGACACCCCGTCCAGCCCCTTGGCCTTGGCCAGATCCAGGGCTTCCTTGATCAAGGGATACGCCACCGAGCGCTCGTTGGGAAACACCTGGGTCACGATCACGCCGCGCGCGTGTTCGCCCAGCAGCTTGATGAAACCTTCCGAGGCGTTGTTGGAGAGCGTGACGATCTGCGCGCGCGAACCCGCGGCGCGGATCGCTTTCACCGCGTTGGCCGTGTTGCCGGCCGAACCGATGATCATGACCGCCTGGGCGTTGCTCTGGTGCACCTTGGGGGCCAGTTCGGCGAAGTCGGGTTTGTCGCGGGGAAACTTGTCCTGCAGCACCGGTTGGATGCCCGCTTTGGCGAAACCGGCGAGTGCGCCCTTGGCCGAATCGGCGCCGAAGGAGTCGTCGGTTTCCAGCACGGCGATGCGTGCGATGCCGATGCTGGCCAGGTGCTCGATGGCCTTGGCCGCCTCGCGCTGGTAGGTGGCGCGCACGTTGAACAACCAGGGGTGGACCGGATCGTGCAGCGCCATGGCGCCGGTGCTCGGGCCCACCAGCGGCACCTTGAGCTCGCTCAGCAGCGGCAGCAGGGCCTGCGCGTGTGGTGTGCCACGGTTCAGGAACAGGGCCAGCACGTTTTGCCGGGTGACCAGCTCGCGCGCGGCCTCCACCGTGACTTTCGGGTCGAACTTGTCGTCCACCGAAATCAGCTCGATCTTCTGTCCGTTGACACCACCGCGCGCGTTCACCGCGTCCAGGTACAGCTTGGCGCCCTCGGTGTTCTCTTTCACACCAGCGGCCACCGAGCCGGTGAAGCCCGAAGGCTGGCCGATGCGCAACTGGGCCCAGGCGGGCGTGCTCAGGGCGAGCAGGGCGGCGAGGCCCCAGAGGGTCAGCGCGCGGCGCGTGCCCGAGGTGGTCGTTTGCATGGGTTTGTCTCCGGTTGTATCTGCCCGAGGGCCGAGTCTGGTGGGTTCGCTCGGGGGTTGCATTGTGGATATTACCTACGCGACCGTGACCCATGTCACCCCTCCGTAGAATGTTTGCCTCCCCCACTGGAGCCCCCCCGCATGTCCGACGCCTTCCTGCCCGCCGAACTCTTGTCGGCCGATACGCCCGTTTCTCCAGCCGTCGCCGGGGAGGCGGGCCGCACGGCCGAGGGCGGCCCCGGGCTGATCCGCATCCGCGGCGCGCGCCAGCACAACCTGAAGAACATCGACCTCGACATCCGCACCGGCGAACTCACGGTGGTCACCGGGCCCAGCGGCTCGGGCAAGTCCAGCCTGGTGTTCGACACCCTGTTCGCCGAGGGCCAGCGCCGCTACGTCGAGACCTTCAGCGCCTACGCGCGCCAGTTCCTCGACCGCATGGACAAGCCGGCGGTGGACCGGGTGGAAGGTGTGCCACCCGCGATCGCGATCGACCAGACCAACCCGGTGCGGTCCTCGCGCTCGACCGTGGGCACGATGACCGAGCTGAACGACCACCTGAAGCTCCTGTTCGCACGCGGCGCCGAGCTGTTCGACCGCGAGACCGCGCTGCCGGTGCGGCACGACTCGCCGGAGTCGATCTACGCCGAGCTGCAGAAGCGAGCGGCGGGATTCACCGCCGGGCCGCCCCAAGGTGAATCAGCCCCCTTGGGGAGCGTGGGGGCACACGGTTTTGATCCCCGTCTGGTGGTGACCTTTCCCGTGGAGCTGCCCGCCAGCACAACGCCCGAAGAAATCGAACAATGGCTCTCGGCCAGTGGCTACACGCGCGTGCAGGCCGAGCGCGTGGTGCAGCGCGCCGCGCCCGTGCCCGATGCCAAGGCCGCCAAGACCACGAAGGCCAAAGTGTCCAGGACCGCCCCGGCCAGCGCGTCGGTGAAGGTGCTCGACGTGGTGGCCGACCGCTTCCGCATCGGCACCACCGAGCAGGCCCGCGTGATGGAAGCCATCGAAGCCGGCCTCAAGCGTGGCAGCGGCAAGCTGATGGTTTATGTGTTGCCCGAAGACGGTGCTGAACAGATCTGGCGGTTCTCGACGGGTTTGCACTGCCCCGAGAGCGACATCCGCTACACCGACCCCACGCCGTCCATGTTCTCGTTCAACTCGGCCGTGGGCGCCTGCGAGGCCTGTCGGGGCTTTGGCCGGGTGATCGGGGTGGACTACGGCCTGGTCATTCCCAACGACAAGCTCACGCTGCGCAACGGCGCGATCAAGGTGTTCCAGACGCCGGCCTGGAAGGAGTGCCAGGACGACCTGATGCGCCACGCCGAGACCGCCGGCATCCCGCGCGACACGCCCTGGAGCAAGCTCACGCCCGAGCAGCGGCAGTGGGTGATCGGCGGCACGCCCACCTACAAGGAGGGCCAGTGGAGCAAGCAGTGGTACGGCGTGGCGCGCTTCTTCGAGTACCTGGAGAGCAAGGCCTACAAGATGCACATCCGGGTGCTGCTGTCCAAGTACCGCAGCTACACCGAGTGCCCGAGCTGCGGCGGCGCCCGCCTGAAGACCGACAGCCTGCTCTGGCGCATCGGCACGAAACAGCAGGCCGACGCGGTGCTGCCGCCCGAGAAGCGCTATCTGCCGCAGGGCGTGAAGTGGTCGCGCGCGCAGCTCGAAGCCTTGCCCGGCCTGTGCCTGCACGATTTGATGCTGCTGCCGCTGGACAAACTGCGGGTGTTTTTTGCGAGCCTGGAACCCTCACCCCAACCCTCTCCCGCCAGCGGGAGAGGGAGCAAGGCACGCGGCTCCAGCAATGAGGGGGAGTTCCTCCCTCTCCCGCTCGCGGGAGAGGGCCGGGGTGAGGGCCAACGCCAGGCCCTCAAGCTCCTGCTCGACGAAATCAACACCCGCCTGCGCTACCTTTGCGAGGTCGGCATCGGCTACCTCACGCTGGACCGCCAGAGCCGCACCCTCAGCGGCGGCGAGGTGCAGCGCATCAACCTCACCACGGCGCTCGGCACCTCGCTGGTCAACACGCTGTTCGTGCTCGACGAACCCAGCATCGGCCTGCACCCGCGCGACATGGCGCGCATCAACAAGGCCATGCTGCGCCTGCGCGACGCGGGCAACACCCTGGTGGTGGTGGAACACGACCCGGCGGTGATGCTCGCGGCCGACCGGCTGATCGACATGGGCCCGGGCCCGGGCGAGCGCGGCGGGCAGATCGTGTTCGACGGCACGCCCGAAGCCATCCGCGACGCCGACACGCTCACCGGCGCCTACCTGGGCGCGCGCAAGCAGGTCGGCATGGGCTTCAAGCGCATGGTGACCGACAACACGCCGCGCCTCATCCTGGAAGGCGCGCGCGAACACAACCTGAAAAACGTCACCGTGGACTTTCCGCTGCAGCGCCTGGTGGTGGTCACCGGCGTTTCGGGTTCGGGCAAGTCCAGCTTGATTCAGGACGTGCTCGCGCCCGCGCTGCTGCGCCATTTCGGCAAGTCCACCGACACCCCCGGCGCGCACGACCGCCTGCTCGGCGCGGACTTCCTGTCCGAGGTGGTGTTCGTCGACCAGTCGCCCATCGGCAAGACCGCGCGCTCCAACCCGGTGAGCTACGTCGGGGCCTGGGACGCCATCCGCGCCCTGTTCGCCGACGCGCCGCTGTCGCGCCAGCGCAGCTACACCGCGAGCAAGTTCAGCTTCAACGGCGGCGACGGCCGCTGCCCCACCTGCGGCGGCTCGGGTTTCGAGCACGTCGAAATGCAGTTCCTGAGCGACGTGTATCTGCGCTGCCCGGACTGCGACGGCAAGCGCTACCGGCCCGAGATTCTGGAGGTGCGCATCGAACGGGGCGGCCGCACGTTCAACGTGGCTGACGTGCTGGACCTCACCGTGAGCGAGGCCGCGGCGCTGTTCGCGGGCGACCGCGAAGTCATCCGCGCCCTGCAGCCTATTGTGGACGTGGGGCTGGAGTACGTGAAGCTCGGCCAGCCCGTGCCCACGCTCTCGGGCGGCGAAGCGCAGCGGCTCAAGCTCGCGGGCTTCCTGGCCGAAGCCGCCAAGACGGCGAGCGCCAGCCGCCAGCCGATCTCGCGCAAGGGCACGCTGTTCCTGTTCGACGAACCCACCACCGGTCTGCATTTCGACGACATCGCCAAGCTCATGCGCTCCTTGCGCAAGCTGCTCGACGCCGGGCACTCGCTGGTGGTCATCGAGCACAACCTGGACGTGATCCGTGCCGCCGACTGGCTGATCGACCTCGGCCCCGAGGGTGGGGAGGGCGGTGGCCTGGTGGTGGCCGAAGGCACACCCGAGGAGGTGCGCAAGCACCCCACGAGCCACACCGCGCTGTCGCTGCGCGAGTACGCGCTGTCCATGGGCGAGGTGCACGAAGCGCACGAGGGCCGGGTGGCGGATTACCGGGCGCCCGCCCGCGGACCGGGTGCGGCGAAGACCGCGCACGTGGCCGCGCCGCAACCCAACACCATCCGCATCGTCAACGCCAAGGAACACAACCTCAAGAACCTGAGTGTGGACATCCCGCGCGGCCGGTTCAACGTGATCTCGGGCGTGAGCGGCTCGGGCAAGTCCACGCTGGCCTTCGACATCCTGTTCAACGAGGGCCAGCGGCGCTACCTGGAAAGCCTCAACGCCTACGCGCGCAGCATCGTGCAGCCCGCGGGCCGGCCCGAGGTGGACGCGGTCTACGGCATCCCGCCCACCGTCGCCATCGAGCAGCGGCTCTCGCGTGGTGGACGCAAATCGACGGTGGGCACGACCACCGAGGTCTGGCACTTCCTGCGCCTGCTGTACGTGAAGCTGGGCACGCAGCACTGCGTGCACGACGGCGCGGCCGTGATGCCGCAAAGCCCCGAGAGCATCGCCGCCGCCATCCTCACGCGTTACGCGGGACAACACATCGGTCTGCTCGCGCCGCTGGTGGTCAACCGCAAGGGTGTCTACACCGAGCTGGCCGACTGGGCGCGCCCGCGCGGATACACGCACCTGCGCGTGGACGGCGAGTTCCTGCCCACCACCGGCTTCCCGCGCATCGACCGCTTCAAGGAACACACCATCGAACTGCCGGTGGCCGATGGCGTGGTCAGCGCCGATGAAGAGACCTGGTGGCGCCGCCAGCTCGCGAAGGCGCTGGAGATCGGCAAGGGCCAGGTGCACGTGCTGCACCCGCTTCATGGCCTGAGCCAGGCGCTGGCCGAGGGCACGTCCACCGTGGGCCTGGGCCGGCTGGAGGTGTTTTCCACCACCCGCGCCTGCCCGGTCTGCGCCACCAGCTACCCCGAGCTGGACCCGCGCCTGTTCTCGTACAACAGCAAACACGGCTGGTGCCCCGACTGCGTGGGCACGGGCCTCGCGCTCTCGCGCGAACAGCGCAAGGTGCTCGACGACTCGGTGCGCGACGACGGGGAGCGCGGACGCGAGCAGAGCTTTGCCGAACCCGACGTGGAAGACCTGGCGGACCGGCCATGCCCGAGCTGCGAAGGCACCCGCCTGAACGCCCAGGCCCGCGCGGTGAAGTTCGGCGGTGTGGGCATCACCGACGTGGCGCGCTTGTCGGTGAACGAGGTCCGGAAATGGGTCCGGACCCTGATGGGGATGACACCCAACACCTCCGTTCGGGCTGAGCCCTTCGACAAGCTCAGGACAGGCTCGGTCGAAGCCCTTCGACAGACTCAGGGCGAACGGATTTTCACGCTCTCGGCACGCGAAGCCGACATCGCACGCGACCTGCTGCCCGAAATCGAAAGCCGCCTGGCCTTCCTGGAAGAGGTGGGTCTCAATTACCTCACGCTCGACCGCGGAGCGCCCACGCTGTCCGGTGGCGAAGCGCAGCGCATCCGCCTGGCCGCGCAGCTCGGCAGCAACCTGCAGGGCGTGTGTTACGTGCTGGACGAGCCCACCATCGGCCTGCACGCGCGCGACAACGCCATCCTGCTCAACGCCCTGCACAAGCTCGGCGACCAGGGCAACACCCTGGTGGTGGTGGAGCACGACGAAGACACCATCCGCCGCGCCGACCACATCATCGACATCGGCCCCAGCGCCGGCAAACGCGGTGGCCGCGTGGTGGCGCAGGGCACGGTGGCCGACCTCTCGGCGAACGAAGAATCCGTCACCGGGCGCTACCTGCTGCACGCGATGAAACACCCGCTGCAGCCGCGGCGCGGCGTGTTACCCCTCACCCCAACCCTCTCCCCAGAGGGGCGAGGGAGCAGCAAACCCCCTCTCCCGCTGGCGGGAGAGGGTGGGGGTGAGGGTCTCCCCTGGCTCGAAGTCCGCGGCGCCCGCCTGCACAACCTGCAGAACCTCAACGTCGCCGTCCCGCTGCAGCGCCTGGTCGTCGTCACCGGCGTCAGCGGTTCGGGCAAGTCCACCTTCGCACGCGACGTGCTGCTCACCAACGCCGCCGCCGCCGTGTCCCAGCGCAGCACCTTCGCTGGCCGCACGGCCTGGGACGCGGGCGAGCGCCCCACTTGGACCGGCTGCGACAAGCTGCTGGGCTCCGAGGTGGTGGACCGCGTGCTCGAAGTGGACCAGACCCCCATCGGAAAAACGCCCCGCTCCTGCCCGGCCACCTACATCGGCTTCTGGGACACGGTGCGCAAACTCTTCGCCGACACGCTCGAAGCCAAGGCGCGCGGCTACGGCCCGGGCCGCTTCAGCTTCAACACCGGCGAAGGCCGCTGCCCGGGGTGCGAGGGGCAGGGCATGCGCACCATCGAGATGAGCTTCCTGCCCGACGTGAAAGTGCCCTGCGAGGTCTGCCACGGCGCGCGCTTCAACCCCGAAACCCTGGCCGTCAGCTGGAAGGGCAAGAGCATCGGCGACGTGCTGCAGATGGAGGTGGACGAGGCGGTCGGGTTCTTCGCCAGCATGCCCAACATCGCCCACCCGCTGCAACTGCTCAAAGACGTGGGCCTGGGCTATCTCACACTGGGCCAGCCCAGCCCGACGTTGAGCGGCGGCGAGGCGCAGCGCATCAAGCTCGTGACCGAACTCAGCAAGGTGCGCGACGACGACACACGCCGCGGCCAGAAGGCACCGCACACGCTCTACGTGCTCGACGAACCGACGGTCGGCCTGCACATGGCCGACGTGGAAAAACTCATCCGCGTGCTGCACCGCCTGGTGGACGGCGGCCACAGCGTGATCGTGATCGAGCACGACCTGGACGTGATGGCCGAGGCCGACTGGATCATTGACCTCGGCCCCGAAGGCGGTGGGGGCGGCGGCCGCGTGGTGGCCGAGGCCCCGCCCGACGAAGTGGTGCGGCTGGACACGCACACCGGGCGTGTGCTCGGGCCGGTGCTGGCGCGGAGCTGAGCGGAAAGACCAAACCGCGAGCCGTGGTCCGGGGTTCCACGGCAGCCTGTCCACACGGTGTACCGCCGAATACCGGCAAATCCTACCGATTCCCGGTAAAAACTGCGGGCGCCGGGGCCGGACCACAAACGGCGGAGGCGGCGGCCGTGGGGCGGGGGCACGGGCGCGCCATTTGCTCCGGTCAGGGCGGGGCAACACGCTGCTGAAGGAGGCTGGCATGGCTTCGGAAAAACCTGTGGTGCTGATCACCGGCGCGGCCGGGCGGCTCGGCAAGGCGATCGGTGCGGCGCTGGGCGAGCGCTACACCGTGGTCGGTTTCGAGCTCGACTGCCGGCAGGCGGCGGACTGCATCGACGCCAACATCACGGATGAGGCGGCGCTCGCCGCCGCCTGCGCCAGCCTGCGCCAGCGCTACGGCGGGCGTCTGGCCTCGGTCATTCACCTGGCCGCCTTCTACGACTTCTCCGGCCAGCCCGATGACCGCTACGAGGCGGTCAACGTGCAGGGCACGCGCCACCTGCTGCAAGCCTTGCAGGGCTTCGACGTCGAACAGTTCGTGTACGCCAGCACCATGCTGGTCCACGCCCCGACCCGGCCCGGTGTGGCGCTCGACGAAACCGCCGAACTGGCGCCGAAATGGCCGTATCCGCAATCGAAGGTAGCGGCCGAAGCAGTGGTGCGTCAGGAGCGCGGCCGGATTCCCGCCGTCATCCTGCGCCTGGCGGGCGTTTACACCGAAGACTGCGAAGTGCCGTCGCTGGCCTACCAGGTTCAGCGCATCTTCGAGCGGCAGATGCAGAGCCGTGTCTTTCCCGGCGACCCGACCCATGGCCAGACCTTTGTGCATCTGGAGGACGTTGCCGAGGCCTTCCGCCTGAGCGTGGAGTCGCGGCACCGGCTGGGCGAGGAAACGACCCTGCTGATCGGCGAACCGGCCACAGAAAGCTACGAATCGCTGCAGAACCTGATCGGCCGCCTGCTGCACGGTGAAACCTGGACGACGCGGCGCATCCCGAAGCCGGTGGCGGCGACCGGCGCCTGGGCCCAGGACGTCATCGAGGACGTCATTCCCGACGCCATCGACCGCGGCATCGAGCCCTTCATCAAGCCCTTCATGGTCTGGCTGGCCGACGACCATTACGAGCTGGACATTTCCCGCGCCGCCGCGCTGCTCGGCTGGCGGCCGCGCCACAGCCTGCGTGGCACGCTGCCCAGGATGATGGGCCGCTTGAAGCAGGGCCCGGCCGCCTGGTACCGCCGCAACCACATCCCGGTTCCGCTCTGGCTGGCCGATCTGGCCGAGCAGCCGGCACCGGAAACACAACTGATCGCCGAATTCGAGGCCGTCGACCGCCATCAGCACGGCCAGACCGTGTGGTGCCATTTCGTCAATGTGGCGCTCGGCCTGTGGCTGGCGTCCAGCCCCTTCATCTTCGGGCTGGCCGAGCGCTGGGGCATTCCCGGCGAATTGGTGGCGCCCAACCAGCGCGGCCTGGCCCTCTCGGATACCTGGATGACCGCCAGCGACATCCTGAGTGGGTTGCTGATGGCGACGTTCGCCCTGTTTTCGCTGTCGCGCAGCGCGGCCTGGGCGCGCTGGGCCACGGCCACGCTGGGCGGCTGGCTGCTGTTCGCGCCGCTGGTTTTCTGGACACCGAGCGCTGCCGCCTATGCCAACGACACGCTGGTCGGCGCCCTGGCCATCCTGTTCGCGGTCGGTGTGCCGGCGCCGCCCGGGGCCAGTCCGGTCGCCCGCCTGGCCGGGCCGGATACGCCGCCCGGCTGGGACTACAGCCCGTCCTCGTGGAACCAGCGCATCCCGATCGTCGCCCTGGCCCTGGTCGGGCTGTTCGTGTCGCGTTATCTCGCCGCCTTCCAGCTCGGCCATATCGACGCCGCCTGGGACCCGTTTTTCGGCGACGGCACCGAGCGCATCGTCACCTCGGCCGTCTCCGAAGCCTGGCCGGTTTCCGACGCCGGACTGGGCGCCGCCACCTATGTGCTCGAGATCATCACCGGCGTCATCGGCGACAAGCGGCGCTGGCGCACGATGCCCTGGCTGGTGCTGCTGTTCGGCGTGATGATCGTGCCGCTCGGCGGGGTCAGCATCGTCTTCATCATCATCCAGCCGATCGTCATCGGCACCTGGTGCACGCTGTGCCTGCTGGCGGCCGTCGCCATGCTGGTGCAGATCCCGTATTCCTTCGACGAAATCCTGGCCACCGCGCAGTTTCTGCGCGAGCGCCGACGGCAGGGGAAATCGCTGTGGCACGTGCTGCTGCACGGCGACACCATCGACGGTGGCAGCGCCGATTGCTCCGACGATTTCGAGGCGCCGCCCGGCGCGGTGCTGCGCGAAATGCTGCGCGGCGGCGTCAGCGTGCCGTGGACGGTGGCGGCGAGCGCCGCCATCGGCTGCGCCCTGATGCTGACCCGGCTGCTGTTCGACACCGCCGGCGCGGCGGCCGACAACGACCACCTGATCGGCGCCCTGGTCGTCACCTTTGCCGTCATGGCGCTGGCCGAAGTCGCCCGGCCGCTGCGCCTGGCCAATGCCGCCTTTGGCGCCTGGCTGGTGCTGGCCCCCTGGCTGCTCGATGGCTACGGCCCGGCCGGCAGCGTCTTTGCCGGGCTCGCCGGCCTGTTGCTGATCGCTCTCTCCCTGCCGCGCGGCGCCATCGTCAGCCACTACGGCGCCTGGGACCGTTATCTCAAGGGGCGGGGAGGGCCGCCCGGGCAGCCGGCCGCGGCGGGATGAGGCAGACGGTCGGCCGGGGGCCGACTCCTCGGGCGGTCACCGGGTCCCGCCCAGACCCGCCCTGCAACGGCTGCCGCGTGTGTTGCCTGCCCGAGCCTGGCCCGCTGGGCCGGGTGATTCCGCGCCAAGGCGTGGGCGCGTGTGACGCCCTGCGCCCACCGCACCGCAGCGGCGACAATGCCGCTCACCATGCTGATCTGGCCGCTCCCCGCACTGCTGACCTGGGCGCTCGCCTGGGGTGTTTTCCTGGGACTGCGCGTGGCCGGGCTGGGCGCGGTGGCGGCCTTCGTGTTGGCGTTGCTGGTCTCGGGCCTGCCGGCCTGGACCGGGCGCACGCCCTGGCGCCGGGTGTTCATGCTGGCCGGGTTCCCGCTCTCGCTGCTGGCCAGCGGCGCGGCGGCCGGTCTGCCGGCCTGGGCCTGGCTGCTGCCGCTGGCGCTGCTGCTCGCGCTCTACCCGCTCAACACCTGGCGCGATGCACCGCTGTTTCCCACCCCGGCTGCGGCGCTGCGGGGCCTGGCGGACAAGGCGCCCTTGCCGGACGGCGCGCGGGTGGTGGACGCCGGGTGTGGGCTCGGCGCGGGCCTGAAGGCGCTGCACGGTGAATACCCCCAGGCGCGCATCCACGGCCTCGAATGGAGCTGGCCGCTCACCGCTCTGTGCGCCTTGCGCTGCCGTTTTGCCCAGGTGCGCCGGGCCGACATCTGGGCCGCCAACTGGTCGGGCTACGACCTGGTCTATCTGTTTCAGCGGCCCGAGAGCATGCCGCGTGCGATGGACAAGGCCGCGAGCGAACTGCGGCCCGGGAGCTGGCTGGTGAGCCTGGAGTTCGAGGCCGGCGGCTGGGCGCCGCAGGGCGTGCTGCAGAACGTGGACGGCAAGCCGGTGTGGCTCTACCAGGCGCCGTTTCGCCGGCGCTGAGGCCGCCCGCCCGAAACAACCGAGCCGGCCGGTTCAGGCCCAGGCCATCCAGGCCAGCGCCAGTGCCAGCGCCACAAAACCCCAGAGCAGCAAGCGCGAGCGCACGCGCAGCGCCTCCACGGCGGTGACCAGCCGCGCGTTCTGTTCGGCCAGTTCGGCCACGGTCTGGGTCAGCTGCTCCTGCGCCTGGGCCTGTTGGTGGATCTGCTGCTGCGCCGCGATCAGGCGGTTGGTCAGCTCGCCCAGGCTCGGTGCTTCACCCGCGGGTATTTCGATGATGTCGACGGCGGGCGTCGCCGGGGTCTGCGCGCGCTGGCGCTCCAGCAGCTTGCGCGCGGCGCTGAGCACTTTGGGCGCGTGTTCGATCACGTCGCCCCAGGGAATGACTTTGAGCGCAACCAGCCAGGGAATGGCCATGGGGGAGTCCTTTCGGTGCGGGTACGGTTGGGGCGTTGGAGCTTACCCCGCCCGCCGGGTTCGCCAGAAGTTGCGCCGCATCAAGCTTTGGGGTGATTGGTCGGCGTAACATGAACGTTTGCGCATATCTTCATAAACGGAGACGTCATGGACTGGACAAGCTGGATCGAGCGGGTGGGCGAACCGGGCGTGCTCGCCCTGTGCGGTCTGTTGGCCGGGCTGGGCTTCGGCTTTTTTGCCCAGCGCTCGCGTTTCTGCCTGCGCGCGGCGGTGATCGAGTTCTGGCACGGCCGCTTCGGCGACAAGCTCACCGTGTGGCTGTTGGCGTTCGCAACGGCCGTGGTGGCTGCGCAGCTGCTGGTGCTGTCCGGCCTGCTGGACGTGAGCACGGCGCGCCAGCTCTCGGCGCGCGGCAGCCTCTCGGGCGCGCTGCTGGGCGGTTTGATCTTTGGTGTGGGCATGGTCATGACGCGCGGCTGCGCGAGCCGGCTGCTGGTGTTGTCGGCCAACGGCAACCTGCGCGCGCTGCTCTCGGGACTGATCTTCGCGGTCACGGCACAGGCCTCGCTCAACGGCGTGCTCGCGCCCTGGCGCGAAACCGTGTCGACCTGGTGGGTGGTGGACGGAGGCCCCTCGCGCAGCCTGCTCGCGCTGGTCGGGGCCGGGCCCTGGGACGGGCTGGCGTTCGGCATGGTCTGGCTGGTGACCGCGCTGTTTTTTGCCTACCGCAGTGGCTGGGGCTTCTGGAAGTGGGCCGGCGGCATCGGCACCGGGCTGATGGTGGCGCTGGCCTGGGCCGGCACCTACCAGGTGATGGCGCATTCCTTCGAGCCGGTGCAGATCCAGGGCCTGACCTTCAGCGGCCCCTCGGCCGAGTGGCTGATGCGGGTGCTCAGCGCGCCCGGCGAACCCTGGACTTTCGGCCTGGGCCTGATGCCGGGGGTGTTTCTCGGCTCGCTGGTCGGCGCCCTGGTGGGCGGCGACTGGAAGCTCGAAGGCTTCGGCGGCGGCTACACCATGCCGCGCTACATCGTCGGCGCCATCCTGATGGGCTTTGGCTCCATGCTGGCGGGGGGCTGCGCCGTGGGCGCGGGCATGACGGGCGGCGCGATCTTCGCGCTCACGGCCTGGGTCACGCTGGCGGGCATGTGGATCGGTGGTGGTGTGGCCGACCGTGTGTTCGACGGCGCGCACAAACCCGCGCCCGCACCAGCGCCGTCGGCCGATCCGACCCCGCGGGCGGCGAACGCTCCGACGGCTGCGCCTTGAGGAGGTCCCCCCCGCGCCGCCTTCGGCGTCACCCCCCCGGGGGGGCGCCAGCTGCGGCCTGGCGAAGCCAGTTCCGCGCTGGCCTGGGTTTGGCGTTGCTTCGGGCGGTGCTCTGGGGCTTTGAAGAGGGGGCTTGGCAAAGCCGTTCCGCGCTGCAGGGCTTGCCGGTAGCTCATGCTGTGCGCTCTGGTGTCTGCTGGCGGCTTTCCCTGCGCAACAGCCACCAGCCCGGCCCGGCCACGGCCAGCAGCAGCGCGGGGAAGCCGAGCACCGGCGCCCAGTCCAGCATGGCCGCGCCCAGGGCCGGGGCGAGCACGCCGCCCAGGGTGTACGACAGCACCAGCACCGCGGTGCTGTTGACCAGGGTGATGCCCTCTTCGCGTGAGCCGATGTCGATCATCGCCAGCGTGTAGAGGCTGCCACCCGCGCCGCCCCAGAAGAAGGCCACCGCCGCCGCCAGCCAGGGCGTGCCGGCCACGAAGGGAATGAGCGCCGTGGCCGCCAGCGTGACCAGCGCGCAGGCGTGCATGATCGCCAACCGCGCGCGGTGGGCACCGCCCCAGCGCGGGAGGCTGCCCAGCCGGTCGGCCAGCAGGCCGGCGGGCAGCATCATGAGCGCGCTGCCCAGGCCGCTGGCCGACACCAGCAAGGCCGCCGCCGCGACGCCCAGACCCAGGCTCAGGCCGTACAGCGGCAGGATGGAGGTGAGCCCGCTTTCGAAGAAGCCACCGACGAAGCCCACCGTCATGATCAGCGGGTGCGCGCGCAGCGCATGCCACACGCCGTGCAGGCCCACGCGCGCGCTGTGGGCGTCGGCCGCGCGCGGCAGCGGCGGGATCGCCAGGCTCCACAGCAGGCCGATGAACAGGCTGGCCAGCACCAGCCACAGCGCCGCCGGGTTCTGCGGCCCCAGCACGGCGAGCAGGGCGGGGCCGATCACGAAGGTGGTGCCCACCATGGTCTCGAACAGGCCCACCATGCGGCCGCGCTTCAGGGGCGGTGCGAACTCGGCCACCACCGCCTCGGCCAGCACCCAGCGCAGGCCCGAGGCCGCGCCGGCGATGAAGTCCAGCACGAACCACGCGGGCAGCCAGTCGGTGAGCAGAAAGCCGGTGGTGGAGATCACCGGAATCAGCGCCGACAGCCACAGCGTGGGCCGGCGCCCGAGCCGCTGCGTGATGGCCGAGGCGAACGGCGTGATGAGAAACACGCCCACCCAGCCGCTGGCCGCGAACAGCCCGGCCAGCGTGGTGGACACCCCGTCGCCCTTGAGCCGCAACAGCAGCAGCGGCAGCAGCATGAAATAGCCCACCAGCTCGAAGAAGGTGGCGCCGAAGATGGCCACCAGGCCGAGCCGGGCATGGGCCGGGGGTGCGGCGGGCAGGGGCGAGCCGCCGTGGCCGGGCGGCAGCGGGTGTTCGATCATGCGATCGCCTTCGCCGTGAGCACCGCGTGCGCCAGCTCGGCGAAGCCCGCGCCGCGTTCACCCGGCGTCACGTAGCGCGGGCGGTGCGTCAGCTGGTCCCAGAAGCGCGCCACGTTGGCCACGCCCACGCTGTGCGCAAAGTGGCCGAACATGCGCGCGTCGTTCGTGGAGTCGCCCACGTAGACCCAGCGGTCGAGCTCGGCGTCGAGCTCGCGCGCCAGATGGCTGCGCACGATCCATCGCGCGCCGGCGAGCTTGTCGTGTCCGCCGATCCAGCCGTTGATGTGGATGGAGCTGACCGTGGCGTTCAGACCACCGGCCCGCATCAGGCGCACCACTTCCTGGATCGACGCCTCGTCCAGCTGGGCGAACTCGCTGTGGTCGATGGCGATGTCGGTCTCGCGCCCGGGGCTGTCTTGCGACAAGCGGGTGTGCGGCAGTGTGGTCAGGATGTTTTGCGCCACCGCCTGCAGCTGCGCGAAGTTCGCGCGGCGGGTGGCCTCGTCCTGCAGCCAGGCCTTGCACAGCGCGCCATCGGCGCCGCGCCACAGCGCCACGGCACCGTTCTCCGCCACGATGGCGTTCACCGGCCAGGCCAGGGCAAAGGCCTCGCTCCAGCCCGCCGGGCGCCCGGTGATGGCGAACACCGGCAGGCCGGCGGCGCGCAGCGCGTGCAGGGCGGCCAGGGCGTCGGGCGTGATCACGCCCTCGGTGGTGAGCGTGTCGTCGATGTCGGTGAGCACGCCGTGGATGCGCGCGCGCTCGGCCAGCGGCCAGTCGGATAGCGGGGGATGGGTCATAAAGGCCCGCCAGTTTCGCAGATAGCCAAAACGGTTGCCTGCGTTAGAATCGCGGCCATCCGAGGAGCGTTGCAGCGCACCCCTGACCACCGGTCAGCGCGGGGCGTGAGGCTCGGAAATCCATGCAACGACGCTCATCCACTTCCGTGCGATGGGCTTTTTTATTCCCGTTTCGCGCGTGGGGTGGTTCATTCAACCTTCTCAGGAGCGAACCATGAACGCACGCATTCCCGCCGCCGCTGCATCGGCCAATCTGACCGACTGCGCCATCACCGACATCGGCCTGGCCGACTGGGGTCGCAAGGAAATCCGCATCGCCGAGACCGAAATGCCCGGTCTGATGGCCATCCGCGAAGAATTCGCACCCAAGCAATCGCTCAAGGGCGCGCGCATCACCGGCTCGCTGCACATGACCATCCAGACGGCCGTGCTGATCGAGACCCTGCAGGCCCTGGGTGCGCAAGTGCGCTGGGCGTCGTGCAACATCTTCTCCACGCAGGACCACGCCGCCGCCGCCATCGCCGCCGCCGGCACGCCGGTGTTCGCCGTCAAGGGCGAGACCCTGACCGACTACTGGGACTACACCCACCGCATCTTCGACTTCGGCCCCAAGGGCAGCGAAGGCGAAGGCCCGAACATGATCCTGGACGACGGCGGCGACGCCACGCTGCTGATGCACCTGGGCAAGCAGGCCGAGCGCGACCAGAGCGTGCTGGCCCACCCGGGCAGCGAAGAAGAGCGCATCCTGTTCGCCGCCATCAAGGCCAAGCTGGCCGAGGACAGCACCTGGTACAGCCGCAAGAGCGCCCAGATCATTGGCGTGACCGAAGAGACCACCACGGGCGTGCACCGCCTGAAGGAAATGAGCGCCAAGGGCACGCTGCTGTTCCGCGCGATCAACGTCAACGACTCGGTGACCAAGAGCAAGTTCGACAACCTCTACGGCTGCCGCGAGTCGCTGGTGGACGGCATCAAGCGCGCCACCGACGTGATGATCGCCGGCAAGGTCGCCTGCGTGGCCGGTTACGGCGACGTGGGCAAGGGCTCGGCCCAGGCCCTGCGCGCCCTCTCCGCCCAGGTCTGGGTGACCGAGATCGACCCCATCAACGCCCTGCAGGCCGCGATGGAAGGCTACAAGGTCGTGACCATGGAGTACG
>Ga0156085_1127_pt3 | contig 66225 bp, 63 predicted proteins | sample RifCSPlowO2_02_FD_107738 | JGI IMG/M metagenome (GOLD analysis project Ga0156085, IMG submission 107738) | Burkholderiales bacterium RIFCSPLOWO2_02_FULL_67_64 | reverse complement strand
AGACTTCGGCAATGCAAAACACTTTCCCCCGGCTCTTGCTGGACCACGCGAAACGCCGCCCGGGCGCGGCGGCGATGCGTGAAAAGGAATACGGCATCTGGCAGACCACCACCTGGGCCGCCATGGCGCAACTGGTCGAGGCCATCGCCTGCGGCCTGCACCAGGCCGGCCTGCAGCGCGGTGAACACATGGTGGTGATCGGCGCCAACCGGCCCCGCCTGTACGCCACCATGCTGGCCGCGCAGTCGCTGGGCGCGATCCCGGTGCCGCTGTACCAGGACGCGGTGGGCGCCGAGTGCGTGTTCCCGATCAACAACGCCGAGGTGCGCTTCGCGGTGGTGGAAGACCAGGAGCAGGTGGACAAGATGCTCGAAATCCGCGACCGCTGTCCGCAGCTTTCGCACATCTACTACGACGACCCGCGCGGCCTGCGCAACTACGACCAGCCCGGCCTGGGCGCGCTGGAGGAACTGATCGGCGCTGGCCAGGCCTTCGCGAAGATCCACACCCAGCTGTTCCAGCAGCAGGTGGACATGGCCCAGCCCGACGACGTGGCCGCGATGTTCTTCACCAGCGGCACCACCGGTAACCCCAAGGGCGTGGTGCACACGCACAACACGCTGATCGACCGCGCGGCCGTGGGCGCGCGCTTCGACAAGCTGACCGAAAACGACGAGGTGCTGGCCTACCTGCCGCCGGCCTGGATCGGCCAGAACATCTTCAGCTACGCGCAGTGGCTGGTGGCCGGCTACGTGGTGAACTGCCCGGAGTCGGGCGCCACCGTCACCATCGACCTGAAGGAAGTCGGGCCCACCTATTACTTCGCGCCGCCGCGCGTGTTCGAGGGCCTGCTCACCACGGTGATGATCCGCATGGAAGACGCGGGCGCGATCAAGCGCAAGATGTTCCACGGCTTCATGGACGTGGCGCGCCGCGTCGGCCCGGACAAGCTCGACGGCAAGCCGGTGGGCCTGCTGGACTCGATCAAGTACGCGCTGGGCAATGTGTTCGTCTATGGCCCGCTGCGCAACAGCCTGGGGCTCTCCCGCGTGCGTGTGGCCTATACCGCGGGCGAGGCCATCGGGCCCGATCTGTTCAGCTTCTACCGCTCCATCGGCATCAACCTCAAGCAGCTCTACGGCTCGACCGAGACGGCCGTGTTCGTCTGCCTGCAGCCCGACAACGAAGCGCGCGCCGACACCGTGGGCGTGCCCTGCGAGGGGGTGGAGATCAAGCTGAGCGACACCGGCGAGATCCTGGTGAAGTCGCCCGGCCTGCTCAAGGGCTACTACAAGAACCCCGAGGCCACGGCCGAGGTGCTGACGGCCGACGGCTGGTACCACACCAGCGACGCCGGCTTCATCGACGCCTCGGGCCACCTGAAGATCATCGACCGCGTGAAGGACGTGGGCCGCATCAAGGGCGGTGCCAACGATGGCGCCATGTTCGCGCCCAAGTACGTGGAGAACAAGCTCAAGTTCTTCTCGCACATCAAGGAAGCCGTGGCCTACGGCGACCAGCGCGAGAAGGTCTGCGCGATGATCAACATCGACTTCGAGGCCGTGGGCAACTGGGCCGAGCGGCGCAACCTGCCCTACGCCGGCTACACCGACCTGGCGCAAAAGCCCGAGGTGTACGAGCTGATCCGCGAGTGCGTGGAGAAGGTCAACGCCGACCTGAGCCGCGACGAGCTGCTGGCCGGCAGCCAGATCAGCCGCTTCCTGGTGCTGCACAAGGAGCTGGACGCCGACGACGGCGAACTCACGCGCACCAACAAGGTCCGCCGCGGCTTCATCGCCGACAAATACAGCGTGCTGGTGGATGCCCTGTACAGCGGCAAGACCGAGCAGTTCATTGAAACCCAGGTGAAGTTCGAAGACGGCCGCACCGGCAGCGTGAGCGCCACGCTGAAGGTGGACGACGCCAAAACCTTTACACCCGTGAAAGCCGCGGCATGACCAAGAAGATTGGCGACGTCATCCTCGACGTGCAAAACATCAGCCTGCGCTTTGGCGGCGTGAAGGCGCTGACCGACATCTCGTTCAACGTGAAGGAGCACGAGGTGCGCGCCATCATCGGCCCCAACGGCGCGGGCAAGAGCTCCATGCTCAACTGCATCAACGGCGTGTACCAGCCGCAGGACGGCAGCATCAGCTTTCGCGGCCAGACCTTCAAGCACATGAACAGCCGCCAGGTGGCCGAGATGGGCATCGCCCGCACCTTCCAGAACCTGGCGCTGTTCAAGGGCATGAGCGTGATCGACAACATCATGACCGGGCGCAACCTGCGCATCAAAAGCAACCTCTTCCTGCAGGCGCTGCGCCTGGGGCCGGCCCAGCGCGAAGAAGAGCAGCACCGCGAGTTCGTCGAACACATCATCGACTTCCTGGAGATCCAGGCCTTTCGCAAGACACCGGTGGGCCAGTTGCCCTACGGCCTGCAAAAGCGCGTGGACCTGGGCCGCGCCCTGGCGATGGAGCCGCAGGTGCTTCTGCTGGACGAACCCATGGCCGGCATGAACCTGGAAGAGAAGCAGGACATGAGCCGCTTCATCCTCGACGTGAACGACGAGTTCGGCACCACCATCGTGCTGATCGAACACGACATGGGCGTGGTGATGGACATCAGCGACCGCGTGGTGGTGCTCGACTACGGCAAGAAGATCGGCGACGGCACACCCGACGAGGTGCGCAACAACGAAGAAGTCATCAGCGCGTACCTCGGTACAAGCCACTGAACACGGAGTCAACAAGATGGCATTCTTTTTAGAAACTCTCCTCGGCGGCCTCATGGCCGGCATGCTGTATTCGCTGGTGGCGCTGGGCTTCGTGCTGATCTTCAAGGCCTCGGGCGTGTTCAACTTCGCCCAAGGCGCGATGGTGCTGTTCGCGGCGCTGGCCATGGCCCGCTTCTCCGGCTGGATCCCGCAGTGGCTGGGTCTGGAGAGCAAGCTGCTCGGCAACGTGCTGGCCTTCGCGCTGGCGGCGGTGCTCATGTTTGCGCTGGCCTGGCTGATCGAGCGCCTGGTGTTGCGCCATCTGGTGAACCAGGAGGGCGTGACCCTGCTCATGGCCACGCTGGGCATCACCTACTTCATCGACGGCCTGGGCCAGACGCTCTTCGGTTCGGACATCTACCAGATCGACGTGGGCATGCCCAAGGACCCGGTGTTCCTGTTCGAGGGCACCTTCGAAGGCGGCGTGCTGGTCAACCTGGAAGACGTGTACGCCGCCTGCGTGGCCGCGCTGCTGGTGGCCGTGCTCTCGCTGTTCTTCCAGAAGACCGGCACCGGCCGGGCGCTGCGCGCGGTGGCCGACGACCACCAGGCGGCGCAGTCCATCGGCATCCCGCTCAACCGCATCTGGGTGATCGTGTGGTTCGTGGCCGGCATCACCGCGCTGGTGGCCGGGATCATCTGGGGCTCCAAGCTGGGCGTGCAGTTTTCGCTGACCACGGTGGCCCTGCGCGCCCTGCCCGTGATCATCCTGGGTGGCCTCACCTCGGTACCCGGCGCCATCATCGGCGGCCTGATCATCGGCGTGGGCGAGAAGCTCTCCGAGGTCTACCTCGGCCCCTACGTGGGCGGCGGCATCGAGATCTGGTTTGCGTACGTGCTGGCGCTGGTCTTTCTCCTCTTCAGGCCTCAGGGCTTGTTTGGAGAAAAAATCATCGACCGCGTGTAAGCCCTTCGACAAGCTCAGGACGAACGGATAAATCATGTTCTACAGAGAAAACGGTCAATTCAAGACCTCCTACCGCGCCGACCAGCAGATATTCCCGATCGCGCAGGACCGCTGGGCCATCCTCGTGCTGATCGCCTTCGCCTTCATCGGCGTGCCGATGCTGGCCGACGAGTACATGTTCCGCGCCATCCTGATCCCGTTCCTGATCCTGGCGCTGGCCGCGCTGGGCGTGAACATCCTGGTGGGCTACTGCGGCCAGATTTCGCTGGGTTCGGGCGCCTTCATGGCGGTGGGCGCCTACATGGCCTACAACACCTACATTCGCGTTGACGGCATGCCGCTGATCATCGCCTTGCTCTCGGGCGGCTTCTTCGCCACGCTGGTGGGCATGTTCTTCGGCATCCCGAGCCTGCGGGTGAAGGGGCTGTACCTCGCGGTGGCCACGCTGGCGGCGCAGTTCTTCTGCGACTGGGCGTTCCTGCGCATCGGCTGGTTCACCAACAACAACGCTTCGGGCTCGGTCTCGGTGTCCAACCTGCAGGTGTTGGGCCTGTCCATCGAAACGCCGCTGCAGAAGTACCTGTTCTGCCTGGCCTTCCTGGTGGTGTTCGCGCTGCTGGCCAAGAATCTGGTGCGTTCGGCGATCGGCCGCGAGTGGATGGCGATCCGCGACATGGACGTGGCCGCTGCGGTGATCGGCATCCGCCCCATGTACGCCAAGCTCAGCGCTTTCGCGGTCAGCTCGTTCATCGTGGGCGTGGCCGGCGGCCTGTGGGGCTTCGTGCACCTGGGTTCGTGGGAGCCAGCGGCCTTCTCCATCGACCGCTCGTTCCAGCTGCTCTTCATGGTGATCATCGGCGGCATGGGTTCCATCATGGGCAGCTTCTTCGGCGCGGCCTTCATCGTGGTGCTGCCCATCTTCCTGAACCAGTTCCTGCCGGCCCTGGGCGCGCTGCTCGGTGTGGAGATTTCCACCGCCGCCGTGTCCCACACGGAGTTCATGGTGTTCGGCGCCCTGATCGTGTGGTTCCTGATCGTGGAGCCGCACGGGCTGGCCAAGCTCTGGAGCATCGGCAAACAGAAACTTCGCCTCTGGCCCTTCCCGCATTAGATATGGCTACCCCCTGCGCCGCTTCGCGTCTTCCCCCTCTCCTTCGGGAGGGGGACGCTCCCTGTGGCCCGGCCAAGCCGGTTCCACGGGAGCCCTGGCCCAGACACGCGCTCCGGTGGTGTGGTTGTTTTTCGGTTGGTTTTTCTGTGTGTGTCTGACTTTTCCTTTTAGGAGACAAATGATGAAAGTACGTAAGCTCGCTCTCTCTGTGTCGCTGGCCTGCGCCACGCTGTCGACCGCACTGGTCGCTCCCAGTGCCTTTGCCCAGGCCAAGGAGCAGTTCTTTCCCTCACTGGTGTACCGGACCGGCGCCTACGCGCCCAACGGCGTTCCCTTCGCCAACGGCTACGCCGACTACCTCAAGCTCACCAACGCGCGCGGCGGCATCAACGGGGTGAAGGTCTCGTTTGAAGAGTGCGAAACCGGCTACGCCACCGACCGCGGCGTGGAATGCTACGAGCGCCTGAAGGGCAAGAACGGCGGCGCCACGGTGTTCCAGCCGCTGTCCACCGGCATCACCTTTGCCCTGACCGAAAAGGCCCCGGGCGACAAGATCCCGCTGATCACCGCCGGCTACGGCCGCAGCGAGTCGGCCGATGGTGGCGTGTTCAAGTGGAACTTCCCGATCGCCGGCACCTACTGGGTGGCGGCCGACGTGCTGATCCAGCACATCGCCAAGAAGGAAGGCGGCTACGACAAGCTCAAGGGCAAGAAGATCGCGCTGGTCTACCACGACAGCCCCTACGGCAAAGAGCCGATCCCGCTGCTGCAGGAGCGCGCCGCCATGCACGGCTTCTCGCTGAGCCTGCTGCCCGTGACCCACCCCGGCGTGGAGCAGAAGGCCACCTGGCTGCAGATCCGTCAGAACCGCCCCGATTACGTGCTGAACTGGGGCTGGGGCGTCATGAACTCCACCGCGCTGAAGGAAGCGCAAGCCACCGGCTACCCGCGCGAGAAGATGTATGGCGTGTGGTGGGCCGGTGCCGAACCCGACGTGAAGGACGTGGGCGCGGGCGCCAAGGGCTACAACGCCATCACCATGCAGCACGGCACCGAAACCGGCTCGGCCGTGGTCAAGGAAATCCTGGAGAAAGTGCACGCCAAGGGCCAGGGCACGGGACCCAAGGACGAAGTGGGCCAGGTGCTCTACATGCGCGGCCTCATGAGCGCCATGTTCTCGGTGGAGGGTGTTCGCGCCGCACAGGAAAAGTACGGCAAGGGCAAGGTGGTCACCGGCGAGCAGGCGCGCTGGGGCTATGAAAACCTCAACCTCACGCAGGCCAAGCTCGACGCGCTGGGCTTCAAGGGCGTGATGCGCCCGATCTCCACCAGTTGCCAGGATCACATGGGCGCGGCCTGGGCCCGCATCCACACCTGGGACGGCAGCAAGTGGGAATTCAGCAGCGACTGGTACCAGGCCGATGAACAGATCATCAAGCCCATGGTCAAGGCCGCGGCCGACAAGTACGCCGCCGAGAAGAAGCTGACCCGCAGGACGGGTCAAGACTGCCAGAGCTAAGCCCACCCCCGCCGCGCTTCGCGCGACCCCCTCAAGGGGGCGATGCCAGCCGTCCGGCAAAGCCGGCCCGGCGGCATCCCCGGATGGGGCCACCTCGCTTGCGGCGGGCGGGTTGAAACGTGATCGCGGCTGGTTCGCCAGCCGCCATCCACAAGACCGGCGCGCCGCGTCTTGTGAATGGTTCACGAGGAACACACCATGAGCACCACTCCCAACATCGTTCTCAACGTCAACGGCATCGAGGTCATCTACAACCATGTGATCCTGGTGTTGAAGGGCGTTTCGCTCAACGTGCCCGAGGGCAAGATCGCCGCCGTGCTGGGTGGCAACGGCGCAGGCAAGACGACCACGCTGCGCGCCATCTCCAACCTGCTCAAGGCCGAGCGCGGCGAGGTCACCAAGGGCAGCATCGAGCTGCGCGGCGACCGCATCGAAAACCTGACGCCGGCCGATCTGGTGAACCGCGGCGTGGTGCAGGTGATGGAGGGGCGGCATTGTTTTGCCCACCTGACCATCGAGGAAAACCTGCTCACCGGCTCCTACACCCGCACCGACAAGGGCGAGATCGCGGCGAACCTGGAGAAGGTCTACAACTACTTCCCGCGCCTGAAGACGCGCCGCACATCGCAGGCGGCCTACACCTCGGGCGGCGAGCAGCAGATGTGCGCCATCGGCCGCGCGCTCATGACCAACCCCAGCGTGATGCTGCTCGACGAGCCCTCGATGGGCCTGGCGCCGCAGATCGTGGAAGAGGTGTTCGAGATCGTGAAGGACCTCAACACCAAGGAGAAGGTCACCTTCCTGCTGGCCGAGCAGAACACCAACATGGCGCTGCGCTACGCCGACTACGGCTACATCATGGAATCGGGCCGCATCGTGATGGATGGTCTGGCCTCGGACCTGCGCAACAACGAAGACGTGAAAGAGTTCTACCTCGGCATGGGCGGCGGCGAGCGCAAGTCGTTCAAGGATGTGAAGAGCTACAAGCGCAGAAAACGGTGGCTCGCGTAGCAAGCACCCCCGCGCCGCCTTCGGCGTCACCCCCTCGAGGGGCGGCGCTGGCGGCCCGGCAAAGCCGGTTCCGCGGCGCCCTTGATTGAAGACACCTCACTCCAACACCTTTGGTTCTCGATATGACCCACTTCTTCGATGCTCTGGAAACCCGCTCCCCCGATGAGCGTGAGGCGGCGCAGATGGCGGCGCTGCCGGTGCAGATCGCGCATGCGCAGGCGAACAGCGCCGCGTTTGCCGAGCTGCTGAAGGGGGTGGACGCGGCCGGCGTGAACAGCCGGGAAGCGCTCGCGCGCCTGCCGGTGACCCGCAAGCACGAACTGCTGGACATGCAAAAGGCATCGCGCGCCGCGGGCGGCGATGCCTTCGGGGGGTTTTCGACCCTGCTGCGTGGCCCCGCGATGCCGCGGGTGTTTGCCTCGCCCGGCCCGATCTACGAACCCGAAGGCGCCACCAAGGACTACTGGCGCGCCGGCCGCGCCCTGTTTGCCGCCGGCTTTCGCGCGGGCGATCTGGTGCACAACAGCTTCAGCTACCACATGACGCCCGGCGCCTTCATCCTGGAGTCGGGCGCGCACGCGGTGGGTTGCACCGTGTTCCCGGCCGGCACCGGCCAGACCGAACAGCAGCTCGACGCCATGCTGGCGCTCAAACCCGACGGCTACACCGGCACGCCCAGCTTCCTGCGCATCCTGCTGGAGAAGGCGGCCGAGAGCGGCGCCGACATCCGCAGCCTGAACAAGGCCTCGGTCGGTGGCGAGGCCTGCCCGCCGAGCCTGACGGCCTGGTTCAAGGAACAGGGTGTGGACGTGTACCAGACCTACGCCACGGCCGACCTCGGCCTGGTGGCCTACGAGACCAGCGCGCGCCAGGGCCTGGTGCTCGAAGAAGGCGTGATCGTGGAGATTGTGCGCCCGGGCACGGGCGACCCGGTGCCCGAGGGCGAGGTGGGCGAGCTGGTCGTCACCAGCCTGAACCCGGCCTACCCGCTGATCCGTTTCGGCACCGGCGACCTGTCCGCCATCTTGAGCGGCACCTGCCCCACCGGGCGCACCGCGCCGCGCATCAAGGGCTGGATGGGGCGCGCCGACCAGACCACCAAGATCAAGGGCATGTTCGTGCACGCTTCGCAGGTGGCCGAGATCGTGCGGCGTTTCCCCCAGGTGGGCAAGGCCCGGCTGGTGGTCAGCGGCGAAATGGCCAACGACCGGATGAGCCTGCTGGTCGAGACCACGGACACCACAGACGGCCTGCGAGCGCAGCTGGAAGCGGCGGTACGCGACGTCACCAAGCTGCGCGGCGAGATCCAGTTGGTGAGCCCGGGCAGCCTGCCCAACGACGGCAAGGTGATCGAGGACGCGCGGAGTTATCAGTGAACGCCCCCCTGCGCCGCTGACGCGGCTTCCCCCCTCTCTGGCGCGCCTTCGGCGCTTGGAGGGGGGACGGCATCTTGGGCCGGCGGAGCCGTCCCTTGCTGCCCCTTGGCGAAGACATTTCGCGCCGGAGCGCGACCCGCAACGCATGATAGGGTCCAAGCCCAGGGCACCGCCGGGCCGGCTTTGCCGGACGGCCAGTGCCGCCCCCTTGAGGGGGTCGCGCGCAGCGCGGCGGGGGTGGGGATTACTTCAGCCGGAACCTGCCCATGTGGCGGGCCAGTTCGACCGCCGAGGCCACGCCCATCTTTTCGAAGATGTTGGCGCGGTGGAATTCCACGGTGCGCTGGGTGATGCCGAGGTGGTCGGCGATGTTCTTGTTGTAGTGCCCTTCCAGCAGTTCCGCGAGCACTTCGCGCTCGCGCTGGCTCAGGCTGGCCATGGCCTGGCGCAGGCGCTGCTCCAGTTGGGCATCGTCGCTGCGAACGCTGGCCAGCGCCGCCTCGACCTTGTCGACCAGCTCGTTGTCCTGAAAAGGCTTTTCCAGGAAATCCCAGGCCCCCTTCTTGACCGCCTGCACCGCCATGCTCACGTCGCCATGCCCGGTGAGGAACAGCACGGGCCAGGGGCAGCCCATGTCGGCCAGGGCCTCGAAGGTGGCCAGGCCCGACAGCGGCTCCATGCGGATGTCCAGCAGCACCACCGCCGGCGTCCAGCGCGGTTGCAGCGCGCGCGCCATCTGCACAAAGGCCTGGCCCGAGTCCCAGCTGCGCACCGCATGGCCGCGCGAGTCGAACAGCCAGGCCAGCGCGTCGCGGAAGTCGGGGTCGTCGTCAACGAGGTGGATGGCGGGTTCGGGAACGGTCATGCGGGCTCGGCATCGGAAAGCGGTATTTTCAGGGTGAAGCAGGCGCCCCCGCCATCGGGTGAAGCCCCCACCTCGATCTGCCCGTGGTGGGCCTCCACCACCGAGCGGCAGATCGCCAGACCCATGCCCATGCCGTCTTCCTTGCCGGTGTGGAACGCGCTGAAGATCTGCTCGCGTTGATCCGGCGGCACGCCCGGCCCGCTGTCACCAATGGCCAGCTCGGCCATGCCCTCCTGGGCCCGCAGCGCCACCCCCACCCAGGGCGGGCGACCGGGCTGCTGGCGCGCCCAGTACTCGGCGTTGTCCAGCAGGTTGAGGATGGCGTGTTCGAGCAGCAGGGCGTCGCCGTCGATCCAGACCGGTTCGGCCGGCAGGCTCAGGCGCACCGACAGGCCGCTCTGGCGCTGCAGCGGCTCGGCGAGGCGCCGCACCAGGGGCACGAGGTCCATGCGCTGGCGCGTCATTTCGCGCCGGCGCGCGAAGGCGTTCACGCGCTGGATGATGCGCCCGGCCTTGGCCGCCAACTGCTCCATGCGCTCGGCCACGCCCAGGGTCTCTTCGGGGGTGATGCGCCCGGCCTTGAGCCGGTTGACCAGCCCGGTGGCGAACCCGCTGAGCGCGCCCAGCGGCTGGTTGAGTTCATGCGACAGCGTGGACGCCACCTCGCCCATGGCCACCAGCCGGCCCGAGGCCTCCAGCCGCTCCTGCTGGCGCGCGGCCACGCGCTGCGCGCGCTTGCGCTCGCTGATGTCGAGCACGGAGCTCATCCAGCCGATGGCCACGCCCTCGGCCGTCTTCAGCGGGGCCTCGTGGATCAGCACGTCAACCAGGTGGCCCTGCTTGTGCTGGAACTGCACCTCCACGCCCTGGCGTTCGGTGCCCTGCTCAATGATGTTGCGGTGAATGATGTCGAGTTCGTCGACCTGGCGCTGCGGCCAGTAGGGCAGCGGGGCCTTGAGCCCCACCAGCTCGTGGGGTTCGAAGCCCACCATCTCGCAGAAGGAGCGGTTCACATACAGGATCCGGCCCTCGCGGTCCCAGGCCCTCAGGCCGATCATCACGGCGTTCTCCATCGCCGTGCGCAGGACCACCTGGGCCTGCAGCGCCTGCTCCACGCGCTGGCGTTTGGCGAAGTCGCGGCGCAAGGCGTACAGGCTCGCCAGCATGCCCAGCAGACCGACCATGGCGACCACGAAGAAGGTGCGCGGCACCATGGGCGTCTGCGACACGGTGCTGCGCACCTGCAGGGCGATGTCGGTTCCGGGCAGCTCCAGGAACGCGTTGTAGCCGCTCTCGCGACCGCCATGGGCGGTGGTGGTCCCGGGCGTTTCGGCCAGGGTCACGGTGTGATCGGCCAGGAACCATTCGGGCACGAAGGTGGTCACGGCCCGCTCCAGCGACAGCCGGGCCACATAGCTGCCGGCAAAGCGCCCCTGGTCGGACAGCGGCACCGCCAGCCACACGACGCGCCCACCGCCGCCGCCCGCCGCATCCACGAGGGGGCCGGCGTAGGCCGGTCGGCGCAGCCCGCGCGCCACGTCCCGCATCACCGAGAGGGCATCGGCCGCGTCGGCCGAGACGGCCCCATCGGCCGCCATCAGCCGGAGCATGGGCGGCTCGCCGCGCGCGAGATCGGCGGGCACCCAGCCATGGGCCAGCACCACGCCCGGCCCGCGCATCAACAGGCCCATGCGGGTGGTTTCGGCGGGGTAGAGCACCGGGGTTTCCCCTTCGGCGCGCGCGCGCTGCGCCAGCCCGCGCAGGTCTTCCTCCAGGCGCCGGAACTGGAACCGGGCCCCCTGTTCGACCCATTGCGCATCGGCCGACTGGCGCCGCTGGTCCTCCTCGGCCTCGAAACGCTGCAGGTAGACCACCAGACCGACCACCGCGCTCAGCAGCAGCACCAGCAGCACCAGCAGCCACAGCGCGGTGTGGCGCATGCGTGCCGGCCCGTCGGAGATCTGGCGTTGCAGCAGGTCGAAATCGAAAGCGGTGGGACGGGTCGGGGGCGCCATGGCTTGGGGGAGATTGGCCGCCAGTGTAGTGTTGGCGTCGGGCTCTGCACTAGCATTGGGGCGATGCACCACCCGCCCCGCCCCGCCCTTTCACGCCGGCTGCTGCTCGGCGCATGCGCGGCGGCGGGCGTGGCCGGCCTGGGCCACGCGGCGCGCGCCGCTGCGGGGCCGCTGCGCATCCGCTTCTCGCATGTGGTGAGCGAGGACACCCCCAAGGGCCTGACGGCGCTGCGCCTGCAGGCGCTGGTGGCCCAGCGCTCCGGGGGGCGCATGGCCGTGGAGGTCTACCCGGACGCGCAACTGTATGGCGACGACGATGAGTTCGAGGCGCTGCAGACCGGCGCGGTGGACCTCCTGGCGCCTTCGCTGTCGAAGTTCGGCCGGGTCGGGTTTCCCGAGTTCGAGGTGTTCGACCTGCCCTTCCTCTTCGACAACCTCGACGAGGTGCGCCGCGTCACCCAGGGCGGCGTCGGGCGGCGGCTGCTGGGCGACCTGCACCGGCAGGGACTGGTCGGGCTGGGCTTCTTCGACAACGGTTTCAAGCACATGAGCGCGGACCGCCCGCTGCGCGAGGTGTCCGACTTCCGAGGGCTGCGGCTGCGGGTGCAGAGCTCGCGCGTGATCGCAGCCCAGATGCGCGCCCTGGGCGCCCGGCCGGTGCCCCTGCCGTTCAGCGCCACGCGCGAAGCCCTGGCCCATGGCATCGTTCAGGGCACGGAGAACCCGCTGTCCAACTTCTGGACGCAGGGCATGCACGAGGTGCAGCCCCACCTGTCGCTGACGCGGCACGGCTACCTGGGCTATGCCGTCATCACGAGCGAACGCTTCTGGTCCCGGCTGCCGGGAGCGGACCAGCGGCTGCTGCGCACCGCGCTGGAAGAGGCCATCACTTTCGGCAACCGCGTCACGCAGACCCAGCACGACAAGGCCCTGGCCAGCCTGCGGGCCTGGGGCCGGACCACCATCCACGAGCCGACCACGGCCCAGCGCGCCAGCCTGGCGCGGGCCGTCGAACCGGTCTACGCCGAACTCGGCCGCAGCATCGGCGCGGCCTGGATCCGGGACGTGCGGCGGGCCATCCGAGCCTGAGCGCCAGCACCCATATCCGATTTCACGGCACCGAAGCGACACCCGCAACGCATGAAGCGGCCCAGTCCAGGGCACCGCCGGGCCGGCTTTGCCGGACGGCCAGTGCCGCCCCCTCGAGGGGGTCGCGCGAAGCGCGGCGGGGGTGGGTCATGGCCTAAGGGAAAACCCTGCTGTTGAACGCCACAGTTGGCAGCCGTTCCCGCTGTCCGTACGCTTGCGGCTGTTCGCTCCGGCCTTCGCCGGTTTCTTTCCCGTCAGGAGACATTTCCCATGAAACTGAAGTTCGCGCTCGCAACCACCTTGCTCGCCCTGGGTCTGACCGCCGCCCATGCCGCGCCCATCGTCATCAAGTACAGCCACGTGGTGGCCGACATCACCCCCAAGGGCCAGGCCGCTCTGAAGTTCAAGGAACTGGCCGAGAAGAAGCTGGCGGGCAAGGTGGAAGTCCAGGTCTTCCCCAACAGCCAGCTGTTCGGTGACGGCAAGGAAATGGAAGCGCTGCTGCTGGGCGACGTGCAGATCATTGCGCCTTCGCTGGCCAAGTTCGCCAAATACACCGATCAGATCCAGATCTTCGACCTGCCTTTCCTGTTCACCGACATGGCGGCCGTGGATCGCTTCCAGGCCAGCAAGGAAGGCCAGGCGCTGCTGAACTCCATGACCAAGAAGGGCATCACCGGCCTGGGCTATCTGCACAACGGCATGAAGCAGCTCTCGGCCAACAAGCCGCTGGCCATGCCGGCCGACGCCAAGGGCCTGAAGTTCCGCATCCAGCCCTCGGACGTGCTGGAAGCGCAGTTCAAGGCCGTTGGCGGCAACCCGCAGAAGCTGGCCTTCGCCGAGGTCTACCAGGCGCTGCAGACCGGCGTGGTCGACGGCACGGAGAACCCCTGGTCGAACATCTACAGCAAGAAGTTCCATGAAGTGCAGAGCCACATCATGGAGAGCAACCACGGCGTGCTCGACTACATGGTCATCACCAACACCAAGTGGTGGGACGGGCTGCCGGCCGACGTGCGCAAGGGCCTGAGCGAAGCGATGACCGAGTCCATCAAGTTCGGCAACCAGGTGGCCGCCACCGAAGACGCCAACTTCCGTGCCAAGGTCATCGCCGACAACAAGGCCAAGGTGATGCCGATGAACAAGGACCAGCTGAACGCCTGGCGCACCGCCATGAAGCCGGTGTGGACCAAATTCGAAGGCGACATCGGCAAAGGCCTGATCGACGCCGCGATCAAGTCCAACCAGTAAGCCCCCCCGTTCTCCGGAACCTCGAAATGCCCCGGCTGGTCCGGGGCATTTTTGAAAGTCAACCATGAAAATTCTTGACCGCCTTGAGGAGTGGCTGATCTCCTTGATGCTGTTCGGCATGACCGCGCTGACCTTCACGCAGGTGGTGATGCGGTACGCCTTCGATTCCGGCATCTCCTGGGGCCTGGAAATGACCGGCGTGATGTTCGCATTCATGATCTTCATCGGCATCTCGTACGGGGTGCGCGTCGGTTCGCACATTGGCGTGGACGCCCTCGTGAAGCTGATGCCGCCCGGCGTGCGCAAGCTGTCTTCGATCCTCGTCGTGCTGCTGTGCCTGCTGTACGTGGGCTTCGTCCTGGTCGGCGCGACCACCTACGTGAGCAAGATGATGGACGTGGGCATCGAGCTCGAAGACATGCCCATCGAACGCTGGAAAGTGCTCATCGTCATGCCCATCGGCTACGCCCTGGTGGCGTTGCGCTTCCTGCAGATTCTCTGGAACCTGGTGACCGGCAAGACCGACAGCCTGCACCTGGCCGATGAAGCGGCCGACGCTCTCAAACTCAAGGCCTCCGAGGAGAACAGCCTGTGAACACCCTGGTGCTTTTCGTCTGCCTGTTCGCCTTCATGGCGCTGGGCATGCCCGTGGCCATCAGCCTGGGTCTGTCGAGCCTGATCACGATCTTCTTTTTCTCGCAGGATTCGCTCGCTTCGATGTCGATCAAGCTGTTCGAAACCAGTGAGCACTACACCCTGCTGGCCATTCCCTTCTTCGTGCTGGCGGGCAACCTCATGTCCACCGGCGGCGTGGCCCGGCGCATGGTCACGTTCGCGATCGCGGCCGTGGGCCACCTGCGCGGCGGCCTGGCCATCGCGTCGATCCTGGCCTGCATGCTGTTCGCGGCGGTCTCCGGCTCCAGCCCGGCCACGGTAGTCGCCATCGGCTCCATCGTGATCGCCGGCATGGTCAAGAACGGCTACACCCAGGAGTTCGGCGCGGGCGTGATCTGCAACGCCGGCACGCTGGGCATCCTGATCCCGCCCTCCATCGTGATGGTGGTGTACGCCGCCGTGACCGAGGTGTCGGTGGGCCGTCTGTTCATGGCGGGTGTGGTGCCTGGCATCGTGCTCGGCCTGATGCTCATGTTCGCCGTCTGGTGGCGCGCCGGCAAACTCCAGATCACCCCGCCGCCCAAGGCCAGCATGGGAGAGGTCTTCCGGTCTTTCCGTGAATCCATGTGGGGCCTGGCGCTGCTGGTGATCATCATGGGTGGCATCTACGGCGGGGTGTTCACCCCCACCGAGGCGGCCGCCGTGTCGGCGGTCTATGCCCTGTTCGTGGCGCTGGTGATCTACCGCGACCTTAAGGTCAAGGACATGCCCGAGGTGTTCCTGGAGTCGGCCAAGACCACCGTGATGCTGATGTTCATCGTGGCCAACGCCCTGCTGTTCGCCCATGTGCTCACCACGGAGCGCATCCCGCAGACCATCGCCGAGCACATCCTGGCCGTCGGCATGTCGCCCTGGATGTTCCTGCTGGTGGTCAACATCATCCTGCTGATCGCGGGCAACTTCATGGAGCCCACCGGCATCATCCTGATCCTGGCACCGATCCTGTTCCCCATCGCGACCGAGCTCGGCATCGACCCGATCCACCTGGGCGTGATCATGGTGGTGAACATGGAGATCGGCATGGTGACGCCGCCCGTGGGCCTGAACCTGTTCGTGACCAGCGGTGTGACCGGCATGAACCTGGTGCAAGTCACCCGCGCGGCCCTGCCCTGGCTCTCGGTGCTGCTGATCTTCCTGGTGATGGTGACCTACATCCCGTCCATCAGCCTGGCACTGCCGAACGCCATCTTCGGGCCATAAGGAGGAACACCCCCGCCGCGCTGCGCGCGACCCCCTCCAGGGGGCGGCACTGGCCGTCCGTCCTGAGCTTGTCGAAGGGCGGCCCGGCGGTGCCCTTGGGTAGCACCGTTTCGTGCGTTGCGGGCCGCGCTTTACGCGCTAGCGCAACGCATGCCACCAGCCCGGTACCGGCCCCGCCGTACCGGGTTTTTTCATGCCCGTCGCGCCACCGCTCCCGCATCAGGGTTTGTCCCATGTTCCGGCTACGTACTTTCCGCGATTTGGTCCCATGACCCGCGGGCTACCATGCGGCGTCCACATCCCAACCCAAGGAGCATTTGCATGAACAAGATCCTGGCCTTTGCCTTGACCGCTGCCGTCTCGTCGGGCGCCTTCGCCCAGGACTTCCCGAGCAAACCCATCACCCTGGTGGTGCCCTTCGCGGCCGGCGGCCCTACGGATCTGGTCGCGCGCCAGCTGGCCGAAGCCCTGCGCAAGCCCCTGGGCGGCGCCAACATCGTGGTGGAAAACGCCGCCGGCGCCGGCGGCACCATCGGCGCCACCAAGGTCGCACGCGCCACGCCCGATGGCCACACCCTGCTGGTCTGGCACATCGGCATGGCCGCCACCACCAGCCTGTACCGCAAGCAGCAGTTCAAGCCGCTGGAAGACTTCGAGTACCTGGGCATGATCAACGACGTGCCCATGACCCTGCTGGGCGCGCCCAAGCTGCCGGCCAAGACCTACCGCGACTTCGAAAACCACATCCGCGCCAACGGCGGCAAGCTCAACCTGGCGCACGCCGGCCTGGGTTCCGCTTCGCACCTGTGCGGGCTGATGTGGCAGTCGGCCGTGAAGCTGGACAAGTCCATGACCACCATCGCCTACCGTGGCACGGGCCCGGCCATGAACGACCTGATCGGCGGCCAGGTGGACGTGATGTGCGACCAGACCACCAACACCACCAGCCAGATCGAGGCCGGCCGCGTCAAGGCCTTTGCCGTGACCACGGCCAAGCCGTTGTCCAACCACAAGCTGCTCAAGGACTACCCCTCGCTGCAGGAAATGGGCTTGAAAGGCTTCAACCTGACCATCTGGCACGCCCTGTACGCCCCCAAGGGCACGCCGGCCGACGTGACCAAGAAGCTCAACGACGCCCTGATCGTCGCGCTGAAGGACCCCGAGTTCATCAAGCGGCAGGAAGCGCTGGGCGCCGTGGTGGTGAACGACAACCGGGTGACGCCGGCCGGGCACAAGGCCTACGTGGCCGGCGAGATCACCAAGCTCAAGACCGTCATCGACGCGGCCGGCCAGTTCGCGGACTGACCGTTGGCCACCCCTGCGGCGCTGCGCGCCGTCCCCTCAAGGGGACGATGCCAGTGGCCCGGCGGAGCCGGTTCCACGGCACCCACTGGGTCAATGCCCGCGCGCCGGTGAGGCGAGGGGCGACATGATCCCGATCCGGGTGGTGGACTCCATCACCGAACTGCAGCCCGCCGACGCGGGCTGCATTGCCTTGAGCGGTTCACACGGGGGCTTGAGCTCGGCCCGCTATGCGCTGGCCGTGCGGCCGCTGCTGTCGGTGTTCAACGACGCGGGCGTGGGCAAGGACGCGGCGGGCGTCGCCGGTCTGGCGCTCTTGCAGGCCCAGGGGCTGGCCGCCTGCACCGTGTCGCATACGAGCGCTTGCATCGGGCAGGCCGCTTCTACACTGGCCTGCGGCGTGGTCAGCCACGCCAACGAAGCGGCGCGCGCGCTGGGCATCGTGACGGGCCAGCCCCTGCGGCCGCAGTTGAAGACCCTCACCAGGAGACACCCATGCGCGCCAGCCCCCGACCACCCAGCCCCCGCACCCGACGCCGACAACTGATCGCGCTCGCCACCCTCGGCGCCACCGCGCTGCTGCCGGGCCTGGCCACCGCGCAGGGTGCGTGGCCGTCCAGGCCGGTGCGCATCGTGGTGCCCTTTGCCCCGGGCGGCACCACCGACATCCTCGCGCGCGTGCTGGCGCCCGAGCTCAGCAAGGCCCTGGGTCAGCCTGTCGTGGTGGACAACCGGGGAGGTGCCGGCGGCAACATCGGTGCCGACCTGGTGGCCAAGGCGCCCGGCGATGGCCACACCCTGCTCATGGGCACCGTCGGCACGCACGGCATCAACAAGTCGCTCTACGCCAGTCTGCCCTACGATCCGCAAAAAGACTTTGCCCCCATCACCCTGGTGGCCGGTGTGCCCAACGTGATGGTCATGAACGCCAAACGAGCGCAGGAACTGGGCATCCAGTCGGTGCCGGAGTTCGTGCGTTACGCCAAGGCCCATCCGGGCCAGCTCAACATGGCGTCCAGTGGCAACGGCACCTCCATCCACCTCGCGGGCGAGCTGTTCAAGGCGCGCACCGGGATCTTCATGACCCACATCCCCTACCGCGGGTCCGGCCCGGCCCTGAAAGATTTGATCGGGGGGCAGATGGACGTGATGTTCGACAACCTGCCCTCGGCCATGCCCCACATCCAGTCGGGCAACCTCAAGGCGTTCGCGGTGACCAGCGCGGTGCGCTCGGACAGCATGCCCGAGCTGCCCACGGTGGCCGAAGCCGGTGCCCTGCCGGGTTTCGAAGCCAGTTCCTGGTTCGGCCTGCTCGCGCCCGCGGGCACACCACCCGAGATCGTCAACCGCCTGCAGCAGGAGACCACGAAGGCGCTCAACCTGCCCGCGGTGAAAGCCCGCCTGTTGTCACTCGGGGCCATCCCCGGCGGTGACACACCGCAAGCATTCGCCCGCCAGATCGAAGCCGAGATCAGCAAGTGGGCCCCGGTGGTGAAAGCCTCGGGCGCGAAGGTGGACTGACCCGCCGCACAGCGGCGCAGCGTGGGGGCCACAGGGCCAGCCGCCGGGCCGCCCCAAGGCAGGCCCAGCCCCCCGGGGGGCAGCGACCCGCGCAGCGGCGGAGCGTGGGGGCGACACGATCCGGCGCAGGGTCGCCCCAAGCCGGATCAGCCCCCTCGGGGGGCAGCGACCCGCGCAGCGGCGGAGCGTGGGGGCTACAGCCTCACACGCCCCAGACAACGTCCACCTTGGCCTGCTCGCAGCGCTTGAGCATCTCGATGAACGGGGCACAGCGCATGCGCAGGCTCACCGTCTCGAATTCCGGCGGCAGCTCGCCCTGGGCTGCGGCCTCTTCCTTCAGTCGCTGGTGCTCGGCTTCTTCGGCCACGATCGCGTCCTGCAACGCCCGCACCGCGGCGGCCATCTGATCGGGCTGCACCACGCCGGGGCCCGAGGGATCCTTGCCCAGGATTTCCAGGATGCGTTTGCCATGCGGTTGCAGCATGACGAGATCGCCGGTTTCACGTGATTTAAAGCGGTACAGGGACATGGTCGCCTCCTAGGGTTGATGGTTCATTCTTGCACCAACGGTGCGGCCGGGCCACCGGTCGGGTCAACGACATACGGGTTTTCCCGGTTGGCGCGATATATTTCATGTCTAAACTAATTAGACATGAACACCTCTATCCCGGCGCTGCGGCGCATCCTGTGCATCGGTGGCGGCCCCGCGGGCCTGTATTTCGCCCTGCTCATGAAGCGGCGCGACCCCTCGCTCACCGTCACGGTGGTCGAGCGCAACCGCCCGTTCGACACCTTCGGCTGGGGCGTGGTGTTCTCCGACCAGACACTCCAGAACCTGAAAGTGGCCGACCCGGAATCGGCCCGGCAGATGGCCGACGCCTTCAACCACTGGGACGACATCGAGGTGTTCTACAAGGGGGGGCGCGTGCGCTCCAGCGGCCACGGCTTCATCGGCATCGGCCGCAAGCGCCTGCTCAACATCCTGCAGGAGCGCTGCCTGGCGCTGGGCGTGGACCTGGTGTTCGAGACCGACGTGACCGACGACCAGGCCCTCGCCCAGCAGTACAACGCCGACCTCGTGATCGCCAGCGACGGCCTGAACAGCCGCATCCGCACACGCTACGAGGCCACCTACCAGCCCGACATCGACACCCGCAAATGCCGCTTCGTCTGGCTCGGCACCCAGAAGACCTTTGACGCCTTCACCTTCGCCTTCGAACAGACCGAACACGGCTGGTTCCAGGCGCACGCCTACAAGTTCGACGGCGAGACCTCCACCTTCATCGTCGAGACCCCGGAAGACGTGTGGCAGGCCCATGGCATCGAACAGATGAGCCAGGAAGATGGCGTCGCCTTCTGCGAAAAGCTGTTCGCGAAGTACCTCGATGGCAACGCGCTCATCAGCAACGCCAAACACCTGCGCGGCTCGGCCAACTGGATCCGCTTTCCGCGCGTGATCTGCCAAACCTGGGTGCATTGGCAGAAGATTGGCCCCCACGCTCCGCCGCTGCGCGGGTCGCTGCCCCCCGAGGGGGCTGATCCGGCTTGGGGCGGCCCGGCGCCGGATCTCGGCCGCCGCATTCCCATCGTGCTCATGGGCGACGCGGCCCACACGGCCCACTTCTCCATCGGCAGCGGCACCAAGCTCGCGCTGGAAGACGCGATCGACCTGGCCGACGAATTCACGCGCAACGCCGACATGGCCGAGGTGTTGCGGGGCTACGAAGCGCGCCGCAGCGTCGAGGTGCTGAAGATCCAGAACGCGGCGCGCAACTCCACCGAGTGGTTCGAGAACGTGGACCGCTACACCGGCATGGACATTCAGCAGTTCGCCTACTCGCTGCTCACGCGCAGCCAGCGCATCAGCCACGAAAACCTGCGCCTGCGCGACCCGCAGTGGCTGGAAGGTTACGAGGCCTGGCTGGAAGACAAAGCGGTGCCGGGTACCGCGCCGAAGAAACACCCCACGCCACCCATGCTGCTGCCGCTGACCGTGCGCGGCCTCACGCTGAAGAACCGCATCGTCGTCTCGCCCATGGCGCAGTACAGCGCCACCGACGGTGTGGCCGGCGACTACCACCTGGTGCACCTGGGCGCGCGCGCCCTGGGCGGTGCGGCGCTGGTGATGGTGGAGATGACCAGCCCCACACCCGAGGGCCGCATCACCCCGGGCTGCACCGGCCTGTGGAACGACGCCCAGGAAGCCGCGCTGCGCCGCATCGTCGATTTCGTGCACAACAGCAGCAGCGCCAGGATCGGCCTGCAGCTCGGCCACAGCGGCGCCAAGGGTTCCACGCAACTCGGCTGGGAACAGATCGACGAGCCGCTGCCCTCGCCCGGCGGGCGGCCCGACAGCTCGCCCAACTGGCCGCTGCTTTCGGCCAGCGCTGTGCCCTACGGGCCACAGAACCAGGTGCCGCGCGCCATGACCCGCGCCGACATGGACGCGATGACGGCGGCCTTCGTCGAGTCCACCCGGCGCGCCGCCGCCGCGGGTTTCGACTGGCTTGAGCTGCACTGCGCCCACGGCTACCTGCTCTCGGCCTTCATCTGCCCGCTCACCAACCAGCGCAGCGACGACTACGGCGGCTCGCTGGACAACCGCTGCCGCTACCCGCTCGAAGTGTTCAGCGCCGTGCGCGCCGCGTGGCCCGCCGACAAACCCATGAGCGTGCGCATCTCGGCACACGACTGGGCGCCCGGAGGCAATACGCCCGACGACGCCGTGGCCATCGCGCGGCTGTTCAAGGCCGCCGGCTGCGACGTGATCGACGTGTCCTCGGGCCAGACCACGCGCCAGGCCAAGCCGGTCTACGGCCGCATGTACCAGACGCCGTTCGCCGACCGTGTGCGCAACGAGGCCGGCATCCTGACCATGGCCGTGGGCGCCATCACCGAGGCCGACCACGCCAACAGCATCATCGGCGCCGGCCGCGCCGACCTCTGCGCCGTGGCCCGGGCCCACCTGGCCGACCCGGCCTGGACGCTGCACGAAGCGGCCAAGCTGCAGACCCGCGCCATCGAATGGCCGCGCCCCTACGAAAGCGGGCGCGACCAGCTCTACCGCGAGATCGCGCGCCAGCAAAGCCTGCAGGCGGCCAACCCCGTGGCCCAGGCCGCCCCCGAGGAAACCGCATGAACATCCCGCTCGACCTCGAAGCCCGCGCCCACAGCGAACACGCGCAGTCGCTGCGCCTGTGGTTGCGGCTGCTGACCTGTTCGCAACTGATCGAAAAGCGCGTGCGCGCCGGGCTGCGCGAGCAGTTCGACACCACGCTGCCGCGCTTCGACCTCATGGCCCAGCTGGAGCGCCACCCCGAGGGCCTGAAGATGAAGGAGCTGTCGCACCGGCTCATGGTCACCGGAGGCAACGTCACCGGTATCACCGACCAACTGGTGGCCGAAGGCCTGGTGGAGCGCATGGGCGTCGAAGGCGACCGCCGTGCTTTCCTGGTGCGGCTCACGCCCGAGGGCCGCGGCGCCTTCGAGCACATGGCCACGCAGCACGAGCAGTGGATCGTCGAGGCTTTCGAGGGCCTGAGCCCACGCGATCTTGATCAGTTGCACAAGCTGCTGGGCAAAGTGAAGCAACACCAGCTCGACATCAATCAACGCGTGGATGAAACCAGCGAGTAAAGACCATGAAACACCCCATCCCCGACCACAACCCCATGCGCGGCCAGTACGCCGCCATGGCCGGCAACCGGCCCAGCCACTTCGCCCTCAGCGTCGCCGACGGCGTGGCCACGGTCACGCTCAACCGGCCCGAGCGCAAGAACCCGCTGACGTTTGATTCCTACGCCGAGCTGCGCGACTGGTTCCTGGCCCTGCAGCGCGCCACCGACATCAAGGCCGTGGTGCTCACCGGCGCGGGCGACAACTTCTGTTCGGGCGGCGACGTGCACGAGATCATCGGGCCGCTCACGAAGATGAGCATGCCCGAGCTGCTGGCCTTCACCCGCATGACGGGCGCGCTGGTCAGCGCCATGCGCGCCTGCCCGCAGCCCATCGTGGCCGCGCTGGACGGCGTGTGCGCCGGGGCCGGCGCCATGATGGCCCTGGCCTCGGACCTGCGCCTGGGCACGCCGGCGGCCACCGTGGCCTTCCTGTTCACCCGCGTCGGCCTGGCCGGTGCCGACATGGGCGCCTGCGCCCTGCTGCCGCGCATGATCGGCCAGGGCCGCGCCAGCGAACTGCTGTTCACCGGCCGCGCCATGAGCGCCGCCGAGGGCCAGGCCTGGGGCTTCTTCAACGCGCTGCACGAGAGCGAGGCCCTGTTACCCGCCGCCCACAAGCTCGCGGCCCAACTCGCGCAAGGCCCCACCTTCGCGCACGGCATGACCAAGACCATGCTGCACCAGGAATGGGCCATGACGCTGGACCAGGCCATCGAAGCTGAAGCCCAGGCCCAGGCCATCTGCATGCAGACGCAGGACTTTCGCCGCGCGTACGAGGCGTTTGCGGCCAAGCAGCGCCCGGCCTTTGAAGGCGATTGAGATGACACCTTGCCCACGCCACCGCACGCAACCACCCTCACCCCAACCCTCTCCCGCCAGCGGGAGAGGGGGCTTCACTCCCTCGCCCCTCTGGGGAGAGGGCGGGGGTGAGGGGCCCGCCAGCCAAGACCTGCGTCAGCCGCTCCGGGTGGCGCACCACATCAGGGAAGACGGCCATGGTCGCCTTTGAACACCCCCACCCGCACGGCGCGCTGGCGCCGACCGCGCACCTCGAACTGCCCTTCTTCGACGACACGCACCGCGCTCTGGCCAACGGCCTCGTGGCCTGGGCGCGCGAACAACGGGTGGACGAGTCCGACGACCGCGCCGCCTGCAAGGACTGGGTGCGGCGCCTGGGCGCCGCCGGCTGGCTGCGCTACTGCGTGCCCGAGGACCACGGCGGCGCGCTGCCCGGGCTGGACTCGCGCGCGCTGGTGATCCTGCGCGAGACCCTGGCCTACCACTCCCCGCTGGCCGACTTCGCCTTCGCCATGCAGGGCCTGGGCAGCGGCGCCATCACGCTTGCGGGCACAGCCGCACAGCAGGCGCACCGCCTGCCGGCCGTGGCCCGCGGCGACCAGATCGCGGCCTTTGCACTGAGCGAGCCCGAGGCCGGCTCGGACGTGGCCGCGATGGCGTTGCGCGCCACCCCAACCCCCACCGGCTGGACGCTGAACGGCCAGAAGACCTGGATCAGCAACGGCGGCATGGCCGACTTCTACGTGGTGTTCGCCAAGACCGAGCCGGACGCCGGCGCACGCGGCATCAGCGCCTTCGTCGTCAACGCCGACGCCCCGGGTCTGGACAGCAGCGCACACATCCAGGTGATGGCGCCGCACCCGCTGGCCACGCTCACGTTCACCGACTGCCACATCGGCAGCGACGCCCTGGTGGGCAGCGTCAACGGCGGTTTCAAGCTCGCCATGCAGACGCTGGACATCTTCCGCGCCTCGGTGGCCGCCGCCGCGCTGGGCATGGCGCGCCGCGCCTTCGCCGAGGCCTTGGCCCACGCCAAGACGCGCAAGATGTTCGGCCAGACCCTGGCCGATTTCCAGCTCACCCAGGCCCGGCTGGGCGAGATGAGCGCCCTGATCGACGCCGCGGCCATGCTCACCTACCGCGCCGCCTGGATGCGCGACCGCAGCAGCACCCACGGCGCGGGCACACCGGCCTACACGGCCGCCGCGGCCAGCGCCAAACTCACCGCCACCGAAAACGCGCAGCGCGTGATCGACATGGCGCTGCAGATGTTCGGTGGCCGCGGCGTGCAGGTGGGCCAGCCCATCGAACACCTGTACCGCGACATCCGCTCGCTGCGCATTTACGAGGGTGCGAGCGAGGTGCAGCTGCTCATTCTGGGCAAACAGGCTTTGAGATGACCCCCTGCGCCGCTTCGCGTCTTCCCCCTGAGAGGGGGACCACACCGACGGCCCGGCAAAGCCGGTTCCGTGGTGTGTGCTGGTCAACAGCACTTCGCTCCAACACCTTGGCTTTCTCGAACGCAGGAGATTCCCATGCCCTCCGCTCAAACTGATCGGTTCGTCCACGACCGCCTGCCGCCACCGGACCAGTGGCCCGAGCTGCGCTACGAGCTGCCCGAGCTGCAACAGATCCCCGCGCAGCTCAACGTGGTGCAGGCGCTGTTTGATCGCGCGGTGACTCGCGGCCACGCCGACCGGCCGTTCCTGCGCAGCGACGAGCGCACGCTGAGCTACGCGCAGGCCCGGGCCGAGGTCAACCGCATCGCCAACGTGCTCACGCGCGACATGGGCCTGGTGCCCGGCAACCGGGTGCTGCTGCGCGGCGGCAACTCGGTCGCCATGGCGCTGGCCTGGCTGGCCGTGGTGCAAAGCGGTTTGATCGCGGTGGCGACCATGCCGTTGCTGCGCGCCACCGAGCTCAAGGCCGTCATCGACAAAGCCCTGCCCTCCGCCGCGCTGTGCGACGTGAAGCTGCAGGACGAGCTCAAGGCGGCCCTGGCACAGCGTCCGGAAACGGCAAGCCTGCCGCTGCGGCTGTTCAACACCGGCGACGCGGCTGTGGTGATCACCGACTCGCTCGAAGCACTCGCCAAACACGCCAGCGACCAGGCCACGCCCTGCCCCACCAGCGCCGACGACATCGCCCTGCTGGCCTTCACCTCGGGCACCACCGGCCGCCCGAAAGCCGCCGTGCACACCCACCGCGACCTGATCGCCGCCTGCGAGACCTGGCCGCGCCACGTGCTGCGCGCCACACCCGACGACATCGTGATGGGCTCGCCCCCGCTGGCCTTCACCTTCGGCCTGGGCGGCCTGCTGGTGTTTCCCATGTGGGCAGGCGCCTCGGTGTATTTCCCCGGCATTCCGTACACGCCCGAGGCCATGGTCAAGCTCATTGGCCAGGTCGGCGCCACCATCTGCTACACCGCGCCCACCTTCTACCGCCAGATGGCCGCGTTCGCGAAGCAGCACGGCGTCGGGAAACTGCGCATCAGCGTGAGCGCGGGCGAGGGCCTGCCCGACGCCACCCGCCAGCTCTGGAAAGAGGCCAGCGGGCTGGAGATGCTCGACGGCATCGGCGCCACCGAGATGTTCCACATCTTCATCTCCTCGCCGCCCGAGGCGGTGCGCCGCGGTGCGATCGGCCAGGTGGTGCCCGGCTACCGGGCGAAGATCGTGGACGAGAACGGGCAGGAACTGCCACCGGGCCAGGTCGGGCGGCTCGCCGTGGTCGGCCCCACCGGCTGCAAATACCTGGACGACGCGCGCCAGGCGCAGTACGTGAAGGACGGCTGGAACTTCCCCGGCGACGCCTTCAGCCAGGACGCCGACGGTTACTTCTTCTACCAGGCGCGCACCGACGACATGATCATCACCGCCGGCTACAACGTGGCCGGCCCGGAGGTGGAAGCCTCGCTGCTGCTGCACCCGGCGGTGGCCGAGTGCGGCGTGGTCGGCCGCCCGGACGACGAACGCGGCATGGTCATCGTGGCCTACGTGGTGCTCAAGCCCGGCGAGGCCGCCGACGCCGCCCAGGTCAAGGCCCTGCAGGACCACGTGAAGCACACCCTGGCGCCCTACAAGTACCCGCGCGACGTGGTCTTCGTGGACAAGCTGCCACGCACCGAAACCGGCAAGCTGCAGCGCTTCGCGCTGCGCCAACAGGCCAGTACATGACACCCCCCGCGTCGCCTCACGGCGCCACCCCCCTCTCTGGCGCCTTCGGCTTGGAGGGGGGCGACACCTGGGGCCGGCGGAGCCGGGCCCTCGGTGTCCCTGGGTTGGTCTGTGGCGCTCGCGGGTTGGCTGGCGGAAGCCACTACCCTTGCTTTTTTTCTTGAATGACGGCTCTCACATGAAACACCTGCAACCTCCCGGCTGGGCCGCCCCCAAGGGTTACGCCAACGGCGTCGCCGTGCGCGGCACGATGGTCTTCGTCGGTGGCCAGATCGGCTGGAACAGCGCCCAACAGTTCGAGAGCGACGACTTCATCGCACAGACCCGCCAGACCCTGCTCAACATCCGCGAGGTGCTGGCCTGCGCCGGCGCCGGCCCCGAGCACATGGTGCGCATGACCTGGTACATCGTGGACCGGGTCGAATACAACGCACGGCTGCGCGAACTCGGCGGCGTGTACCGCGAGGTGATGGGCAAACACTTCCCGGCCATGACCTGCGTGCAGGTCGCGGCCCTGGTGGAGGCCCGGGCCCAGGTGGAGATCGAGGTCACGGCCGTGCTGCCGGACTGAGGATCAGGCCGAAACCAGCGCTCCACGCACCAGCGCCTCCAGGTCGGCATCGCGGCGGAAGCCCGCGGCATCCGCGCGGGCCGTGCGCAGCGGGGGAAAGCGGCCGAACAGGGCCTCGATGCGGGCATCGGGCGCCCAGTGCACGAGATCGTCCGCGGGCGTGCCGTGCACGCGGCCGACCGCCTGCGCCAGTTCGGCCATGGCAAAACGCAGCGTGGGCAGGGTCAGCACACGCTCGCCGCCGGTCAGGGCCGGGTCGAAGCGGGCGGCGTGCAGCAGCTGTTCCACCACGCAAGGCAGCGAGGAAGCCCAGGTGGTGGCCCCGGGCGAGGTGGGACAGACGAAGGGACGGCCCGCTGCCAGCTCGCGGATCAGGTCGCTCAGGAAGGCCGAGAGCTGTCCGGTGCGTTCGGGCGGGCGGGCCAGCACGCCGGGGATGCGCAGGGCGCGCCCGTCCACCCAGCCGCGGCGGCTGAAGTCGTTGATCAGCACCTCGCCCACCAGCTTGTGCGCCCCGTAGCTCAGCTGTGGCCGCGCGGGCGTGTCGTCGTCCACCTCGGCGGGCAGGGTGCCGAAGACGGCAATGGAGCTGGCGAACACGAACACCGGGGCCGCCCCGCCCCGCACCACCTGCTGCCGCCCCTGTTCCAGCAGGGTCTGGGTGGCATCCAGGTTGACGCGGCGCGCCAGCTCGTGGTGCTGTTCGGCCGTGCCACCGGGAATGCTGGCGAGGTGGAACAGCAGGTCGATGGGCGGCCGCTCGGCCAACGCCGTGCGCAAGGCCGTCGCGTCGCCCATGTCGAGCGTCAGCTGGCGCACACCCTCGCCCGCCGCGCGCGCGAAGGCCTGGTCCATCAGCGTGAGCTGGCCAACGGTGCGCCCGCCCAACGGGCAGCCCGGCATCAAGCGATGCGCCAGAGCGCGCCCCAGGAAACCGGCCGCGCCGGTGATCAGCACGTGCATGGCGTTCCCGTCCGTTCTCAGGCGGGTTGGGCAGCGGCGGCCATCGCGACCGCGCGCTGGTCGATCACGCCAAACGGCCCGTCCGCACCACCGTCGAAGCGGGCCTGCATGCGCACGCGGTCGCCGAAGCGCATGAAGCCGGTGCGGATCTCGCCCTGGTCGATCTTCTCGATCACGCGCCGCTCGGCGATGCAGGCCGAACCCGCCGCGCGCGACACATTGGAGACCGTGCCCGAGCCGACGATGCTGCCGGTCGTGAGCCGTCGCGTGCGGGCCGCGTGGGCGATGAGCTGGCCGAAGTGGAAGTTCATCTCGCCACCGTGCGGTTCGCCGAAGCGCTCGCCGTTCCACTGCACCTGCAGCCGCATCTGCACCCGGCCATCGCGCCAGGCGCTGCCCAGTTCGTCGGGGGTGACGGCCACCGGCGCAAAGGCGGTGGAGGGCTTGGCCTGCAGGAAGCCGAAGCCGGTTTTCATCTCGTGCGGGCCCAGCGCGCGCAGGCTCCAGTCGTTGATCTGCACCACCAGACGCACACAGGCCAGCGCCGCCTCGGGCGACACGCCCATGGGCACGGGCCCGGTGACCACGCCGAACTCGCCCTCGAAGTCGATTCCGTCGGCCTCGCTGGGCAGAGGCACGTCGTCGAACGGCCCGAGGAAATCGTCGCTGGCGCCCTGGTACATCACCGGCACGCTGTCGAACAGCGGGATGGGCGGCGTGTTGAAGGCCTGCTCCATCAGGCGGCCGTGGTTCAGGAAGGCCGAGCCGTCGAGCCACTGCGGGCAACGCGGCAGGGGCGCCGCGCAGGCGGCCGGGTCGAAGTCGAAAGCGCCGGGCGCGCTGCCGGCGTTGAGCGACTCGGACAGATCGGACAGCGGCAGCTGGACTTGTTCCCAGCGCCGCAGGGCTTCGATCAGGCTGGGTGCGACGGCGTCGGCGCGCACGGCGCGCTGCCCGTCGCGCGAGACCAGGACGAGGCAGCCGTCCAGCGTGCCGTCTTTGAGGGTGGCGAATTTCATGGGGGATGTTTCCGGGAATGGAGGGGCTGTCAGCGCGTGGCCAGCGCAGCGGCCAGGGACGGCTCGTAGGCGCCATCGATCAGCACGAACAGCATGCGGCAGGGCTTGCCCGAGCGGTTGGCCCAGGCGTGGTTGCTGCCGCGCTGCACGACCACGCTGCCGGGCCTGAGCTGCACTTCGCTGTCGTCGAGCACCAGGGTCAATTCGCCCTCGATCACGACGCCGTAGTCGACGCTCTCGGTGCGGTGCATCAGCGGGTGCGGCGAATGGGCCTTCACGGTCGAAGCTTTCTCGTCGCCGATCTGGCTGAAGGCGTCCTTCATCTTCCCGGCGCCCTGGGCCAGGAACTCGGCCGTGTCGGGCGGGATGTCGACGAAGCGCATGCGCGTGCCCTGCTGGGGCGGCGGCAGCATCAGCGGGCCGAGCGTCGGGTCGGCGCCGTTGTCCACCGGCGCCGGGGTGGCGGTGGTGCTCCAGACCTCGTGGAACACCGTGCCCGGGATCGCGGCGATCTCGACCACGGTGGGCAGCGGGCCGCTGCTCGCGATGATGGCCTTGCCATCGGCATCGTGGCCGGTGACGACGCGGTGGATGGGTGGAAAGCTCATGGGGCTCCGTCTTCAAAGATGGCGACCGCACGCGTCCAGCCGGCCGAGGCGCCACGGATCTTGTGTGGAAAACAGCTGATGGTGAAACCCGTGGCCGGCAAGGCTTCGAGGTTGTGCAGCTTCTCCAAATGGCAGTAGCCGATGTCGCGGCCCGCCTTGTGGCCTTCCCAGATCAGGGCCTTGTTGCCGGTCTCGGCCACGCGCTGGGCGGTGTACGAGAACGGCGCGTCCCAGCTCCAGGCATCCGTGCCCGTCAGGCGCACGCCGCGCTCCAGCAAATACATGGTGGCCTCGTAGCCCATGCCGCAGCCAGCGCCCAGGAAGTCGGGCTGGCCGTAGCGCGAGCCGGCGCGGGTGTTGACGACCACGATGTCCAGCGGCTCCAGCGTGTGGCCGATGCGCTGCAACTCGGCCTCGACGTCGGCGGCGGTGGCCACATAGCCGTCGGGGAAGTGCCGGAAGTCCAGCTTCACACCCGGCTGGAAGCACCATTCGAGCGGCACCTGGTCGATGGTGATCGAAGGCCGGCTGCCACCGTTCTTGGCGTCCTGCGTGGAATGGAAGTGCCAGGGCGCATCGAGGTGGGTGCCGTTGTGCGTGGTGAGCGTCACCCACTCGGCGGCCGCGGCCTCGCCGTCGGGGTAGTCCTCGGGCTGGGTGCCCGGGATCATGGCCATGAACTCGGGCAACGTGTCGGCGTGCTTCTGGTAGGTGATCTTCGGCGCCAGCGGCGGCGGGTCGGACAGCACGTCGTTCTCCAGGTAGATGGAGAGGTCGACGAAACGGCGTTGCGGCTTCATGCGGGAGCCCGCGTCAGGACCGCAGGCGCCTGCCCCGGCAGGCGGGACATGCAATAGACGGACAGAGCGCCGATCAGCACCGCCGCCAGACCCAGGCTGCCGTAGCCGGCCGACTTCACCAGCGTGCCCCCGAGCACCGGCCCGATGGCCGCGCCGACCATCAGCATCGCGGGCGTGGCGGCCATCGCGCGCCCACTGGGTTCGAGCCGGGCCATCAAACCGAAGGCGAAGGTGTGGGTGAAGATCATCACGGCGGCGAACACCGAGGCCGATGCGGCGTAGGCGTAGAAGCTGGGCGCGTTCATGATCACCGCCGCCAGCAGCGCCTGGATCACCGGGCCGGCCAGCAGCACGCGGCGGGCAGGCCAGCGTTTTTCCAGCATCGCCGCCAGCGCCGCGGGCAGCAGGTTGACCATGCCCAACACCACCAGCACGCCCGTGATCAGGGTCAGGCTGTAGCCACGATCCGACCCGACACGCTCCAGGAAACTGAAGGTCATCGACTGCACCAGGGCCATGGCGCTGATGCCCACGATGCCGAACCAGACCGCGCGGGGAATGTGCGCGACCGGTGCGTCCACCGCCGTGGCCTCGCGCTCGGGCTCGGGAAAGCCTGCCGCGCAGACCAACGAAGCCAGCAACATCACCGCTCCAAAGATGGCGAACAGCATGAAGCCACCGGCCGCCTCGATCACCTTGGGTGAGGCGCCGAGGAACAGCACCGCGAACACGCCCAGGCCGATGCCCACGATGGCGAACTTCAGGTGCGGGTTGACACTGCGCGCGATGGTGCCGTGGGTGACGCTCAGAGCGGCCCCGGCGGCCAGGCCACCGACCGCGTGCAACACCGCCATGGCGGTGTACTCCTGCGGCTGCGACAGCGTGCCGAAGCAGGCAGCCGCCAGCGCATAACCGCCAGCCGCCACCCAGCGCCCCTTCACACGCTGGAAGCGCGAGGCCAGGAAGACGCTGGAGACCACCGCGCCGATCAGGAACAGCGTGGCCAGGCCGCCGGCCTGCTGCGGGTCGAGCTGGTAGTGCTGGATCAGGGTACCGACCCAGACCGGCAGCGCCACCAGATCGACCATGCCGGCACAGTGCGCCACGATCAGGGCCACATGGCCGAACGTGCTTGTGGAACGGGGGTTCATGGAGACTCCTGCCGAGCCGCCTCAAAGGAGGCTGTCGCCCCCTCGGGGGGCAGCGAGAAAACGAAGTTTCGAGCGTGGGGGTTCATGGCATCTCCGTCTCAGATGGGTTGCGCCAGCGCCATCAGCGACTCGCGCATGATGCGGGCGTGTTCTTCCTTGTCGCCGCCAGCGACCTCGATCTCGCCCAGACGGGCCGAGTTCTGCACCACCATGCGGCAGCGCTCCCAGCGCCGGGCCTCGAACGCGGCCAGGGCCTCGCCCACCTCGGCCGCACGGCCCAGCTCTTCGGCCAGCACCAGCGCGTCTTCGATGCCGATGCAGGCGCCCGAGGCCAGGTGGGGCGTGGTGGCGTGCACCGTGTCGCCGATCAGCACCACGCGGCCGCTGAACCAGGGGCGCGGCATCAGCAGGCCTTCGAGCGGGCGGTAGACGATCTGCGAGTCGGGGCCGATCTGCTCGCGGATGGCCTGCAGCGCGGGCGCGGGGAAGTCGGCCAGCAGGCCGCGCAGGTGCTCGGCGAAGCTGGCGGGGTCGACGTGGTGATTGGTGGGGCGCGGCTCGGTGACAAAGAGGTACATCTCGGTCTTGGAGACCGGGTTCACGCCAGGCTTGATGCGCGGCCCCATCCACATGACGCAGGTCTCGATTTCGGGCGGGCGCGGCAGCACGGCGCGCCAGACGGCCTGGCCGCTGTACTGCGGCTGGGGCGCCTGCGGGAACACCGCTTCGCGCACCTGGGAATACAGACCATCGGCACCGATCACCAGGTCGTAGCGTTGGTGACTGCCGTCGGTGAAACCGACCTCCACGCCATCGGCGTCCTGCTCGATGGTGGTGAAGCTGCAACCCAGGCGCACGTTCGCGCCGCTGGCTTTGGTCGCCTCCGCCAGGATGCGCGCCAGCACCGGCCGCATGATGCCGCCGCCGCCGGGCACGTCGGCCCCGGCGATGCGCGGCGTGGGCAGCTCGGCCACCTTGGGGCCGTGGGGCAGGCACAGGTGTACGCCGTCGGTGGCGCTGCCCTGCGCCAGGAAGGCTTCGAGGATGCCGAGCGTTCGAAAGGCGCGCAGGGTCGCGCCGCCCAGGCTGATGCCGGCGCCGTAGCTGCGCCAGCCGGGATCGATCTCGACGAGGTCGACCGCGTGGCCTTGCCGACGCAACTGGATGGCGGCCGACATGCCGGAAAAGCCGCCGCCGATGATGAGGATGCGCGAGGGGTTCATGGGGTTGTCTCCAGACGGGGGTTGTGGGCGAGGTGCACCTCGCCATTGTTGTGAATCAGCAGGTGAACGGGCGTGAGTGAATCCCCCAGGCAGGGCCCCAGCGTGCACAGCCCGGTGTCGATGGCAAATTGCGCGCCGTGCGCACCACAGACGATGCGGTCGCCCGCGGCGTTGAGGTAGGCGTCCTTGCGCCAGGCCATGGGCGTGCCGTGGTGCGGGCAGCGGTCGGCCCAGGCGAACAGCCGTTCGCCCTGGCGCACGATGAACACCGTGTCCTGCCCAGTGCGCTGCGGGTCAAAGCCCCGCGCCGCGCCCTCGGGCAGCTCGTTCAGATGGCACAGCCGCATGGTGGCCATCGCCTCAGTGGTCCGCGCCGACCGCGGGTTGGCCAGCGCCGGGCGGCGGCCCCGACGGCGCCCAGTTTTCGCGGTGCTGGAACAGGAACAGCTGCGAGGCGTCGGCGCTCATGGGCACTTCGCGTTCGGCCCAGCTGTCGTCGTGCAGATCCATGTCGGCGTCGTACTCGATGTGGCAGCCCAGCGGCGAGTTGAAGTACCAGAACCAGTTGCTGCCGAACTTGTGGCGCCCCGGCCCCCAGAAGCTCTGATAACCCTTCTCGACGAAACGCGCGCCGGCCAGCATCAGCTCGGTGGGGCCGCCCATGTGGAAGGTGAAGTGTTCGCAGCCTTTCATGAACGGCGGGGTCTGGATCATGAAGAAGGTGTGGTGTTCCAGCGTGCCGGCGGGGCGCAGGAAGGGGCCGACGCCGGTGAAGCGGTCGGTGCAGACGAAGCCCAGGCGCTTGACGTAGAACGCTTCCGCCTGGGCCACGTCCGGCACGAAATAGACCACGTGCGACAGCGTGCGCGGCAGAGCCGGCGCGTTCTCGTCAACGCCGATGGCGTTGACGGGCCGCTGCACCGGAGCCCCCGGCGCGTTCACGGCTTCGGCGGGCAGGTCCAGCGGGCGGCGCACGCTGACCTGAAAGGCCAGCGCAAAGCCCATGTCGTCGTGCGAGCGCACCACACCGTGCTCGTGCGTCACCGTACGGTCGCGCGACAGCTCGGTGGCGATGGCCTGCAGCGTGGCCTCGTCGCGCACGCCGTAGACGGTTTCGCGCAGCAGGCTGGCGGTGCCCAGGCTGGGCGGCAGGGACGGGTCGTCCTTGGCGCGGATGACCACGGCCGTGCCGTCGAGCGCTTCGAAGCGGCCGTGGCCGGCATCGCGCAGGCCGTAGTCGATGAGGTACTGGCGGCAGGCCGCGAGATCGTCCACGCCAAAGACCAGGGCGTCGAGTCCGATGATGTTCATGTGGGTTTCCCTTCTTGCTGTGTGATGGTTCATACCGTGTTGCAGGCCGTGCGGCCGCCCAGGGCTTCGGCCACCCAGTCGGCGATGTAGTGGCCGGCGTTGATGCTGTTGTCGAAGCTCGCGTGCTGCACGCCGCCTTCGCGGTCGGTGAAGATCTTGAGTTCGCGCTTCGGGCTGTTGACCAGTTGCTCGTAGGTGCGGTGCGCCCACTTGAGCGGAATCTGCGAATCGCGCTCGCCGTGGGTCACCAGGAACGGCACCCTGATCTTCTCGACCACACCGTCCAGGTGCACGTCTTCGGCGATGCGCATGAAATCGTCGACGTCCTTGGCGCCCCAGACCCAACACACATGGGCCCAGTAGTGCGGCACCGGGAAGTCGCCCTCTTTCTCCAGCCGGCGCTTCTGCACGTCGCGCCAGTCGTGGTTGGCGCCCCAGGCCACGCCGCAGGCAAACCGCGGCTCCATGGCCACGGCGCGTGGGCAGTAGTAGCCGCCCAGCGACACGCCTTCGCAGCCGATGCGCTTCGGGTCCACGGCGGGGTGCTGCTCCAGCCAGTCGACCACGCGGCTGGCCCAGTGTTCGGCATCAAAGCGCGCGGTCAGGCCCTGCAGGCGCAGCGCCTCGCCGGTGCCCGGCTGGTCGACCACCAGCGACGACACGCCGCGCTTGGCCAGCCACGCGGGCAGTCCCACAAGCACCTTCATCTCTTTGCTCGAATCCAGGCCGTTGAGCTGAACGCACAACGGCGCGCGTTCGCCGGGCTGGAGGCCGTCGGCGGGGTAGTACAGGGCCGAGAGGTGCTTGCCCTCGTAGGGAATCTCCACACGCTGCACGCGGTCGCCCATGAGGCGCGAGCCCTGGAGGAACAGCGCCAGCGCACGCTGGTAGATCGCCAGCCGCCCCGGTGCGTTGTGCGCCTGCAGGCGCTCGGCGGTGATCAGGTAGCCCGAGGCACGGCGGTATTTTTCGCCGGCCGAGAGCAGGCGGCCCTTGGCCTCGTCTTCGGCGGCCAGTTCGCACAGCCGGTCGGCCATGCTCACCCAGGTCTCGCGGAAGGCCTGGGTGCCGGCGGCGTCGGGCGCCTTGGCGGCCTCCTGCAGCGGGGCGCACATCTGCTCGATCTCGCCGATGCGCGCGCCCATCTCGATGGCGAGGTTGACCGAGAGGTTCCAGACGTAGTTGGTGGGGAAATACTTGAACATGGTGCTCACTTGGAAGGGTTTTTGGCGGCGCGCGGGCCGATGCCCAACGAGCCGAAGAAGATGGCGGTGGACTCGTCGCGGAAGTCGGGCACGAAGCGGAAGCCGTGGATCAGGCCGTTGCGCACGCGCACGATGTCCTGGCCCACGATGCGCTCGGCACCGGCCTGCGTGTACAGCGGGCTGCGCACCTCCAGATCGGCCGTGACGGTGTCGCCGTCGGTGCGGCGCTTCACAACGGTCAGCTTCGCCTGCGGCTTCACGACGGTGGCCTCGATGTAGTGCGCCAGGCAGGCCGGGTTGTCCATCTCGGGACGGCAGCCGACGAAGTCGGAGCGCTCCACCTCGGGCGCGATCAGGGCGCGCACCGCGGCCATGTCGCCCGCGTGCACGGCGGCGACGTAGCGGTCGAACACGGCGTCGGGCGACGCCGCGGCGCCCGCGCCGGACGATCCGGCGAGGACGGACAGGCCCAGCAGAGAATGCCGGAACCAGGCAGGGATCATGGTGAAGTCCTCATGTGAAACGGGGTGGGAACGGACGCCGGGGCGGCGGCGGCTTGCACCTGGGGCTTGAGCAGGAAATGCGCGAGCGCGGGCAACAGCAGCAGGGCACCGAGCATGTTCCACAGGAACATGAAGGCCAGCAGCAGGCCCATGTCGGCCTGGAACTTGATGGGCGAGGCCACCCAGGTGATCACGCCGATGGCCAGCGTGACGCCGGTCAGCATCACCACCTTGCCGGTGAACAGCAGGGCGCGGTAATACGCCTCGGACAGGCTCTTGCCCTCGCGCAGCTGGGCCAGCGTGACCGACAGGATGTAGAGCGCGTAGTCCACGCCGATGCCCACGCCCAGCGCGATCACCGGCAACGTGGCCACCTTCACGCCCATGCCCAGGGCCACCATCAGCGCCTCGGCCAGCAGCGAGGTCAGCACCAGCGGCAGCACCGCCACCACCACCGCGCGCCAGGAGCGGAAGGTGATGAAGCACAGCAGCACCACGGCGCCGTAGACCATCAGCAGCATGGTGCGCCACGCGTCCTTCACCACGATGTTGGTCGCGGCCTCGATGCCGGCCGAACCGGCGGCCAGCATGAACTGCGTGTCGGCGGTGTTGTTCACCTGCGCGAAGGCTTCGACGTGGTCCACCACGCGGGAGAGCGTGTCGGCCTTGTGGTCGCGCAAGAAGACGTAGACCGTGAGCAGGCCGCAGGCGTCGTTGTAGAGGCCGCGCGGCGCGCTGGCGGTCACGGTGTTGAGCATGTCCTGGTTGGGCAGGAACTCGTACCAGCGCGGGTTGCCTTCGTTCAGGCCCGAGAGCACGCGGCGGTTCAGCAGCGCGAGCGTGTTGGTGCTCTCCACGCCGTCGATCTGGCGCAGCTCCCATTCGAGCGCGTCGATCTTGTTCAGCGTGTCGTAGGCCGAACACTGGCCATCCGGCGTCTTGACCATCACCGCCAGCACGTCGCTGCCCGCGCCGTAGGCCGCGTTCATGAAAGCGACGTCGCGGTTGTAGCGGCTGTCGGCGCGCAGCTCGGGCGCGCCGGGGTCGAGGTCGCCGATCTTGAGCTGCGTGCTCACGGCAAAACCGCCGACGCCCAGCAGCAGCCCCACGACCACCGCCCCCGTGGCCCAGGGCCGACGGGTGAAGCGGTCCAGAAAGGCCCACAGCGGCTGCCGGGCCGCGCCCGCGGCATCGGCCTGCTCGTCTCGCAGGCTGCGCGCCGCCGCCGCCGGGCTGACACCGGTGTAGCTCAGCAGAATCGGCAGCAGGATCAGGTTGGTGAAGATCAGCACCGCCACGCCGATGGAGGCCGCAATCGCCAGCTCGCGGATGACCTGGATGTGAATCACCAGCAACACCGCGAAGCCCACCGCGTCGGCCAGCAGCGCCGTGAGCCCCGCGAGGAACAGGCGGCGGAAGGTGAAGCGCGCGGCCACCAGTTTGTCCACACCGCGCCCCACGTCCTGCATGATGCCGTTCATCTTCTGCGCACCGTGGCTCATGCCGATGGCGAACACTAGGAAGGGCACGAGGATGGAGTACGGGTCCAGCGCGTAGCCCAGCAGCGGCAGCAGCCCGAGCTGCCAGACCACCGCGATCAACGAGGCCAGCACCACCAGCAGCGTGGAGCGCACGCAGCGCGTGTACCAGAACACCATGGCGGTGGCGATGGCGACGGCGATGGCGAAGAACACCAGCACCGCTTTCACACCGTCGATCAGATCGCCCACGATCTTGGCGAAGCCGGTGACGTGCACCGTGACGCCTTCGGCTTCGTAGGTCGCGCGCAGCGCGTCGAGCTGGGCGGAGAGCCGGGCGTAGTCGATGGCCTGGCCCTCGGCGTCTTTGGCGAGCAGCGGCACGAAGATCACCGACGACTTCGCGTCGCGCGCCACGGTCTGCCCGATCTCGCCCGAACGCGCCACATTGGCGGCCAGCTGCTGCAGCTTGCCCGGCGAACCGTCGAAACCATCGGGAATCACCGGCCCGCCTTCGAGGCCATCCTCGGTCACACCGACCCAGCGCGTGCTCGGTGTCCAGAGCGACTTCATGCGCGAGCGGTCCACGCCGGGCAGCAGGAACACCTCGTCGGACAAGCGCCGCAGCGTGTCGAGGTACTTCGCGTCGTAAATGGAGCCTTCAGGTTGTGCCACCGCGATGCGCACCGCGTTGCCCAGGCCACTCAGCTCGCCCTGGTATTGCAGGAAGTTCTGGATGTAGGGGTGGCTGGTCGGGATGGTTTTCTCGAAGCTGGCGTTGAGCTGCAGGCGCGTGGCCTGCCAGCCCAGCAGCAGCGTGACCAGGGCGCACAGCAGCACGACGATGGCGCGGTGGTTGAACAACGCTCGCTCAACCAGCGAGCCCGAGCGGGGATCGAATGCGTGAGCGTTCATTGGAGCGCTCCTGCATCGACGGGCACCACACCGGCCACACCCAGCGTGAGCATCGGTCCGCCGCGCAGCGGCAGCAGCGCCGATGGCATGGGCACCGGGGGCGCTTTCAGCGGCAGCAGCGTTTCACCTTGCAGGCGCAGCACCACGCCGGCCTGGCTGGCAAGCAGCAGCCCACCGTTGGCGTCGACCGCCATGGCGGTGATGGTGGCCGGCACCGGCGAGGCGAGCTGGGCCCACTGTGCGCCGCCATCGGTCGAGCGCCACACGTTGCCGCGCAGCCCGGCCAGCACGGTCTGCCCGTCGGGATGGATCTCGCCGGCGAACCAGCTGCCTTTGTAGGGGGAGTTCATCGTTTGAAAGGTCTGGCCGCCGTCGTCGGAACGGGCCAGCAGGCCTTGCTCGCCGGCCAGCAGCAGGGTGTTGCCCGCGCGGCGCGCCACGTACCAGTGCAGGGCCTTGGGGTTGGGCAGGCGGTCCATCCAGGGGGCCCAGGTCTCACCACCGTCGGCGCTGTAGAAAGCCAGGCCGTAGGCGCCCACCGCGAGCAGGCGCTTGGCGTCCCACTGCAGCACGTCGAGAAACGGTTTGTCGGGTCCGTCGGCGAGCAGGCGCTCGGCGTCCTGCTGTGCGGCGGGCGTGGTGGCGGCCGCCTTGGCCAGTTCGGCCAGGCGCCGGCCGTCCAGACGCAGCGTCCAGCTCGCCCCCGCGTCTTCGGTGGTCAGCACCGTGCCACCATGGCCCACCGCCACGCCGTGTTGCTCGTCGGCGAAGCGCACCATGGTCAGCGTCACGCTCACCGGGCACGGCGCCTGGCGCCAGCTGGCGCCGCGGTCGTCGCTCAGGGCCACGATGCCGCGCTCCCCCACCGCCACAACCCGCGTGCCGGCCTGGGCCGCCGCGAGCAGCACGGCCCGCTGCGGCGCTTTCACCGCCACGGCCGGGCGCTGCAGCGCGTCGCCCACCTGGGCCTGGGCCGGGCCTGAACCGGCCACCGTGAGGGTGACCACGAGGGCCACAGCGAGGGGTATCGACAGACGCATGGTGCTTCCTGATCAGCGCACGCCGTCGCCGGCCATAGCATCGCCGGTGAAGTAGCTGTTCGGACGGCGCGGCACGATCTTGTAGTGCTGGTTGCGCTCGTTGACCACGCCGCTGGCGTACCAGGCACCGGAGATCAGGTCGTTGAAGCCCCACTGCTGTTGTGGTGTGGTGGCCGGCAGGTCGGGCATGGCCACCGGGTGCGACCAGATGGTCTTCCAGAGCTGGCCCTTGGCGTCCCAGCGGTCCCCCAGCACGGCGACCCAGGTGTCTTCGTCCACGTAGTAGCGGCTCTTGGGCGCCTGGTGGCGCTGGCCGGCCTTCAGCGTCGCTTCCACCACGTAGACGCGGTGCAGTTCCCAGCGCACATGGTCCGGGTTGAGGTGGTTGGCCAGCAGCACGTCGCTGTCCTTGGTGGGGGTGTGCAGGCGGTTGCTGTTGTAGGGGATCAGCATCTCCTGCTTGCCGACGATCTTCCAGTCGAAGCGGTCGCTGCGGCCGGCGAACACGTCGACCTCGTCGAAGCTGGCCACGCCAGCCGTGGCGGGCGTGGGTGTGTCGCAGCAGGCGTTGGGCAGCTTGCGCACGCGGCGCTGGCCGGTGAGGTAGACCCACGAGACGCTCTTGTCCTGGTCCAGGTTCTGGTACCCGGTGATGGCTTCGCCGGCACGCACCGGCGGGCCGCTGTTGACCAGGCGGATCGCCCAGTACGCGCCATCGAACTTGTCGGCCTGTCCGTCGGCGTAGTAGGACATCTGGAAATCGCCCCGGCCCTCGACGGACAGCACACGCTGACCGCTGGCCGTGCCGAGGTAGCCGCGGAAATCGGCCTGCCAGGCCTCGCCGCGCCAGTGCAGCTCGTGGTTGGCCATGACCTCCCGCCCGGTCTTGGGGATGGGGAACGGGATGCCGCCGTAGGCGCCGGTGACCGTGTCGCCGTCGATCTTGGCGCTGGTGGCGTTCTTGAAGGTGTTGTCGTAGACCCATTGCGGCGCCGCAGCGGTGCGGTGGGTCTTGTAGACGTCGACGCGAAAGGTCTTGGGGTACTTCTTGAACATCGCCAGCGTGCCGTCGCTCAGCTTGTCGGCGTGCTGCGCCAGGTTGTCGGCGGTGATGCTGTACAGCGGCTTCTCGTTGGCGAACGGGTCGCCCCGGCGGCCGCCGTTCTTGAAGCCGGGGACGGCGGTGGTGTAGCCACCGGTCCAGGCCGGGATGCTGCCGTCCTTGTTGCCGGCACGCTCGCCACCCAGCGGGGTGAGCTCGGTCTTGAGGCGGGCGGCCTCTTGCGCGGTCACGCCAGCGTGTGCGGCGGTCGTGGCCACCAGGGCGCACAACAGCGCCGGGGCCCAATGGGAAATGGGTTTCATGAATGTCTCCTCGATCAGAAGGTGGTGCGCAGCGACACGGTCAGGTAGTTCCGGTCTTTCAGCGCCTGCTGGTACACGGCGTTGTTGTTGGCGTCGAGCGTGGGCGCGGCCTTGCCCAGGAAGTGCACATAGTTCACCCCCAGGTTCCAGGACCCGAGGTAGACCGCGTTCAGGCCCAGGCTGATGTCGCCGCCGCCGTCGACGCCGAAGCCCGGCCCGACGGCCGAAGACTTGCCCTTGGTGTAGCCCAGGCCGATGCTGGGCGAGAGGTCCAGACCCGGCAGCACCTGGCGGTAGGTCGGCGAGAACACCATGCGCGTGGCCAGCGCCGACTTGTCGGCATTGGGGTTGAGCATGTGTTGATTGCGCGTGACTTTCAGCCGCGTGTTCCACGCCACCTCGCCCACGAACGACGACTCTCTGGCCAGGAAAGAGGGACCGAGCGAGGCGATCCACGAAACCTGCGCGTGCGCCGTCTCGCCCACGGCGTAGCCGGGGTTGCTGTTGTTGTTCAGGCCGGCGTTGACACCGATGGTCGAGAGCGTGCTCTGCCCCGAGCTGGCCAGCGGCGTGTTCTGGCGCAGCGACACCTCGCCGGCCCAGCCCCATTCGCCAACCGTTTTGGCGAAGCTGGCGCCGAAGGCGCGCACGCCCTCGTGGTACATCCAGCGGTAGCTGCTGGGTGCCACGGCGGGCGGCACACCCGTGAGCACGGTGTTGATGTTGCTCGGCGTGGTGGCGTGGTAGCGGATGGCGTAGAGGCCGAAGTCGGTGTCGATCGACGGCGCACGGAAACGCAGCTGCACACCGCCCTGCCCGCTGTCCTTGGCGTCCAGATCGGGCTGGCGTTCGAAGCTGGCGCCGGGACCGGCCAGGATGCGTTCAGCGCCCGGGCCCAGCGAGTCGCTGGAGGACAGGTAGGCGCCCGCCGGCATCAGCCGGGTCTTCTCCCACTCGTAGGCCAGGTAGGCGCCCAGCGACACGTCGGGGCTGAGCTGCACCTGGCCCGAGAGCTTGCCGGTGGGCCTGGCGACTTCCTTGAAGGTTGCGTTGGGCACCGAGAGCAGCTTGATCAGGTCCAGCGGCGCCTGGCCGCCCGCGATGCCGTTGGCGCCGAAGAACAGGCTCTCGCCCCACAGCAGCGTGTGGCGGCCCAGCCGCGCCGAGGCCGGGCGCTCACCCAGGTCGAACTTGCCGTAGACGAAGGCGTCGAGCAGCTCGGCCTTGCGACCCATCAGGTCGCGGGTTTCCGTGGCGAATGCGCTGCCCGGCCGGTGGTTGGCGGTGAAGCCGGCGTTGTCGGTCCGGCCGTTGTAGACGCTGTCGTACCAGGCGGCACCGCTGATCCGTGCGCCGTAGCCCGGACCGGCGAGGTCCAGCTCGGTCAGCAGGTCCAGGCGGTTGGAGACCAGGCCTTTCTTGAAGTTGTTGTCGCCATCGTCCTGGTTGACCGTCAGCGGCACCTGCGCCGAGAGCGTGGGCGAGGCGTCTTTCAGACGCTGCATCAGGCTGGCCTTCACGGTGTTGTCCCACCGCAGGGTCCAGTCCGGGTTGCCGGTGTCGATCTCGAGCGCCGAGGCCGACTGGGCCGTCAACAGCGCCAGAAAGAGGCAGGAAAACGCGGGGCGTGCGGCGGACCTGCGCGCAGGGGCTTTTCGGGCATGTGCTCGAACGGGCATGGCTTGTCTCCTTGTAGGTGTGGGGTCCTCGTCGATCCGGGCAACTTGATCCAGATCAAACGAGCCGCGACTTTAGGGAGAAGGGCAGCCCCTGGGAAATGGGTTGTGCGAATCCTTTCCATCGGCTTTTGAAATATCAGGGCAAACCCTAGACCCCTGCGAGCACCCCCCGCGGGTTCGAAAGCTCTGATGCACACTAGCCGCCGAACAAGCCATGCGATTCAAGAAACTCGACCTCAACCTGCTCGTTGCGCTGGACGCCCTGCTGACCGAAAAGAACGTCACGCGGGCCGGCGAGCGCGTGTTCCTGAGCCAGTCCACCATGAGCAACGCGCTCTCGCGGCTGCGCCAGTATTTCGACGACGAGCTGCTGGTGCAGGTGGGGGGCCGCATGGAACTCACGCCACGGGCCGAGCTGTTGCAAGAGGCGGTGCGCGACGTGCTGGTGCGCATCGACACCACGGTGGCCGCGCGGCCCGCCTTCGACCCGATGGCATCGGAACGCGAGTTCACGCTGTTCGTGTCGGACTACTCGATGGAAGTGCTGATCCCGGGCATGCTGGCGCTGGCCCACCAGCGCGGTAGCCGGGTGCGCTTCAACCTCAAACCCCAGGTGAACCAGCCCCATCGCCACCTGGAGCGCGGCGAGACCGACCTGCTGATCATTCCGGAGAACTTCTGTTCACCGGACCACCCGCTGGATCAGTTGTTCGACGACCGCTTCGTGTCCGTGGTGTGGCGGGACAGCCCGCTGGCGCAGGGCGAGCTGACAATGGAGCGCTACATGAAAGCGCGCCATGTGTCCATGCGCCCCCCCGACGGCAGCCTGCCGGTGTTCGACGCCTGGCTGGCGAACGACCACGGCCTGACCCGCGAGATCGGCCTCACCACCTACAGCTTCAGCGTGATGCCCTACCTGGTGGTCGGCACCGACCTGATCGCCACCGTGCATTCGCGGCTCGCCAGCAAGCTTCAAAGCCTGCTGCCGATCGAGATACGGCCGGTGCCGATGCCGATGAAGACCCTCCACCAGGCCATGCAGTGGCACAAGTACCGCAGCCGCGACCCGGGTCTGATCTGGCTGCGCGAGCTGCTGCGCGAGGCAGCCGCCCAACTGCCCCCGGCGGTTCAGGCGTCGAGCACGATCACCCCTTCGGCCACGTAGCGTTTGAAGTCGATCAGGGGCATGGCCGCCGCGCCGTGGGTGTCTTCGTCGACCCAGCTCAGGGTGACGTCGTTGTCCCCCATCTCCACCGCCACCGGGCCGCGGCGGATCACGATGTTCGGGCCATCGCCCTCGCGGTATTCCACCGTGCCGACAATGCGTGCGGTCTGTGTCATGAGGTTCCTCCGGGTGACGCGCTCAGCATCGCTGGCGGCTCCTGTGCGGTCGGTGCGTTGCCGCACATAACGGCCCAGGACACGATCCGGGCCGGGCGCGGGGCCCGTCCGCGAGGCGTGAGCGGGTTTGGGGAGCGCGCTTCGTTTGTGTGTGTTTTCGCACAGACGCTTCGTGCAGCCAACCCTAGTCTGCAATCCGGTCGGCATTTCCCGGCTGGATTCATCCACCCCCTGCCCTGTGCAGTCACGTTGAAGGAACCTCTCATGAAAGCCACGCAATTCGTCACCACCTCCTTGTCCGCCCTGGCCATCGTTGGCGCGGTCGGTCTGGCGTACGCCCAGTCCACCCCGGGCCCGGCGGAGGCACAGCCACCCGCGACCGAAGCACAGCAGCCCATGACGCCGCCAGCGGACACCACCACACCGGCCGCCACCCCCGCGGCACCGGACACCACCGCGCCCGAAACCGGCATGACCGAACCCATGGTGCGCGCCGACCGCAACTGATGCCCCGGGGTCCGCGGGCCGATCCACCTCGGCCCGCTCCGGCCCGGCGCCGCCCCGGCCACCGCGCTCGGGGCGGCGCTGCATGCCCACCAGGCCCATGCCCTGCGGCTCTCCGGGTGACACCATGAACGCCCATCCCAATCCCCTGTCCGACCCACCGGAGGCCACCCGCCTGGGCCGGACCGAAGACATCCGGCGCGGCGTGCTGCTCGGCATCGCCGTGCTGGCGCTGCTGCTGCCGCCCCACCAATGGGCGTCGCTGCAGGGGCCGGCCGTGGCCAGTGCGGCCAGCGGCCACCCCCCTCGCCTCCCCGATCTGGGCAGCGCCGCCGCTTCCGACGACACCCGCCTGCTCGCCCACTGGGTGGTCGAGACCGGCGACAACGCCGGCATGGCCTTCGTCGTGATCGACAAGAAGGCCGCCCAGCTCTACCTGTTCGACGCGGCTGCGCGCCTGAGCGCCTCGACGCCGGTGCTGCTGGGCTCGGCGCAGGGCGACGACACGGTGCCCGGCATCGGCCTGCGGCCCATCGAAGACGTGCGCCCCGAAGAGCGCACCACGCCCGCCGGGCGCTTCCTGGGCATCCGCGGGCGCAACCACACCGGTGAAGACGTGGTGTGGGTGGACCACGACGCCGCCGTCTCCATGCACCGGGTGCGCACCACGCAACCCCGGGAGCGCCGGCTGCAGCGCCTGGCCTCGCCCTCGGTGGCCGACAAGCGCATTTCCTACGGCTGCATCAATGTGCCGGCCGCGTTTTTCGACGCGCACATCGCCCCCACCTTCGCCACCCGGCGCGCGGTGATCTACGTGTTGCCGGAACAGAAAACGCTGCAGCAGGTGTTTGGCGCGCACCCCCGCCTGATGGCCGCCGAGCCCCTGCGCCCCATGGCGGCCCACACCGGATTGCCCGGGTTGGCACGGCCGCTCTGACGAGGCCCCCCGCAGCGGGGCCTGATCCGCTATCGTTCCATCCACGGACGTTCGCAAGCCCCCGGGAGTCCCTGGGCGCGCCGCACGAACCCGTTCCGAAGCGATGGGACGCACATGCTCAATGTCATTGCACCGGCTCACCGCCAGGCCGTTCCGATCCACCGGGTGGCCCGGGCGCCAAACGGCCACGGACCGGCTGCGCAAGCGCGCAACAGGCCAGCGCGCGTCGGGCTGGGCCTGGGGATTCTCATGGTGGGGCTGATGCTGGGGGGCGGCACGCCCGCCCGCGCCGCGGAGCCGAGCGCCTGCCCGGTGCGCCAGCCGGCCGATCTCGCCACGCTGGACCGCGTTCACCAGGTCGAGGAGTTCAGGCTCTTCTACACCCTGCGCGGGCCCCATGCCCTGCACCACACCCAGGATGCGGACGGCAATGGCGTGCCCGACGGGGTGGAGGACGCCGCCCGCCAGCTGATCGCGGCACGGCGCCTGTTCGTCGAGGCGATCGGCCTCGCGCATCCCCTGCAGCAGCCCCGCTACCGCGCACGAGCGCAGGGCATCGACGTCCACCTGCTCGCCATCGGGCCGGCGTACGCGGCATCGCACGGTCGGGCCTACGACGAGGTCCGGCAGTACGCCCATGGCGCGGGAGCGTCCACGGCGCGCTGCGCGCTGCGCATCGACCTGGACACCCGCTGGCGCCCCCCGAATCAGACCCCGGCCCACGAACTGTTCCACCTGTTTCAGAACGGCTACACCCCCTTCAAGGTGGCCTGGTTCACCGAAGGCACGGCGCGCTGGGCCGAGTCGGCGCTCGGCCCGGGCACCGACACCGCCAACACCCTGCCGGCCACGCCCGCGGCGCTCAGCGCCCTGTGGGCCTCGTCCTACCAGGCCGGGGCGTTCTGGAACCGGTTGACGCGTTTGCTGGACCCGGCCGGCGAGATGCCGCCGGTGCCCGACACCCTGCAGGCCATGCGCTACACCGATGGCCGACCCGTGCTCGAAGACACTCGCCTGCACGGCGCGGCATTCATGAAGGCCCTGCTCGAAGCGCTGGCGCAGGCAGGCGACCGCGTGTCACGCCACAACGGCTGGCAGCCCTTCGACTGGCGCGAATCCGACCAGAAGTCCCACCAGCACGACGCCGAGCTGTGGGCCGTGGTGATCGAGGTGGTCAAGCGCTTCCCGATCGACACCCCCGAGCTCGCCCGACTGGCGGCCCTGTCCGCGGGCCCGCGCCCCCCGGGGACGTAGGCGCTCATACCGACGCCTGAAACGGTGCAGCCCCTTGGTGGTAGCGCGAAGCGCTACGGGGGATCAGGTCAAGGGGGTGCAGGCGCGGCCGTCGATGGCCAGCGAGAGTTCGAAGTACTGTCGCGGCAGACCGCCCACGTGGGGGAGCGGCACCCACCAGAGCAGCCATTCGCTGTTGGACCGGTGAACCACCACCGGGACCCCCCGCAGTGCGCAGGCCCCCACCACCACGTCCGCGCTGTGAACGCGGGGCACCCATTCTGCAAACCAGGCCGAATACCGCTGGTAGCACGCCGCGTAGCCGCCCGGCGGGGCCTGAACCGCAGCCCCGGGGCCATCACGGCGCTCGCAGTTGCCGATGGAAGCGTCCGGGTGGACCGCCAGGATGTAGCCCTGTGGCTCGACCGACTGTGCAACCGCGAGCAGGCCACCGGCGCGGTCGCGCAGCATCAGGTGCACGTCGTGCGGACTGCCGTACAGGACATGGGTCGACTTCAGCGCGTGGTCGTCCACCCGCAGATGAAGATGGGCGTGGCCGAGCGCGTGCCAATACCCCCAGGCAAGAACCAGCGAGCTGCCGACAACGGCGCCCAACCCGAATTTCGTCAGACGGTGCATGGTGATGATCGTGTGGCCGACGGCGGTGGCAACAACGCGAGTATGGACCCGCGCCTTGCCTGGCCCGCTACCATGCCCCCATGACCCACGAGACCTTCACGCTCCAGCCCATCAACGACACCGCCTGCGCGGTGCTGGACGCACAGGGCCGGCATGTGGGCAACCTCAAACGCATCGGCGCGGTGTGGAAATTCAAGGCCGTGGGCTACACGGCGCACGGAGAGCTGATCCCCGGTGGCGGGCCACTGACCGGGCGGCACAACACGGTGTTCGCCGATCCGCCGGACGCCGCGGAGGTCAGCGCGAAACTGCGGCCGGGCTGAGAGCGCCTGGCCACTGGCGGCTCACGCGCACGCCGAGTTTGTCCAGCCGCCGGGCCATGGAGAGCACGTGGGCATCCTTGCTCAGCAGCGCGGCGCCATGGGCCACGGCCAGGTCGATGAATTTCTGGTCGTCGGCGTCTTTGCAGGTGTAGGGCGCCTTGGGTGCGTCGGGCACGATGCGCACGCGCTGCTCGAACGCGGCCAGCACGTCGCTGGCGGGCAAGGCGCGGGCGGCCAGGCGTTTAACGATCTGCGGATAGGCCAGCACGCGCGCGAGTTCTTCGCGCATCGCGTCCGTCGCCAGCCAGGCCGTCTGTGGCCCGGCGAGCGCGGCGCGCAGGGGCTCGGTGGCCGGGTCTTCATAGACCAACAGGTCGAGCACGATGTTGGTGTCGAGCACCAGCATGTCCATGGGCATCGCTCAGCGTCTCGCGTCCAGCGCCACCGGAGCGAAGTGCCTTGGGGGCGTCGCGCGGCGGGGGGGATTCACGTCCTGCGTGCCACGAGGTCGAAGCGGAACAGCCGGCACTCGATGGGGCCGTTCCACAGCGGCACGCGGCGCGATTCCTTGAAACGCATCTTGCCGGGCAGCTTGAGGTCAGGCGTGAGCAGCCAGGCGCTCCAGCCGGCGTAATGGCTCTTCCAATGGGCCGCGAGCTGCTGGAAAAACTCACTGCCGTCGCCGCCATCGGCCATCTGCGCACTCTCGCGGCCCAGCCGCGAGACCTCCGGCTCCCCGCGGCCCAGGCCGGGCGCGGGCGGCGCGGCCTGCCCCACGCTGAAAGTGCGCGGTGTGCGCGGCGCCTGGCGCAGCGCACGCGCGCTGGCGTTTTCACCGGCCACGCCAGCGGCGGCGATGCGCTCGCCATACGGCGGATTGAGCAGCATCACGCCGGGCGTCTGGCTGGGTGGCATGCGCTGCAGGGCGTCGCCGCCACGCAGCTCGATGGCGTGGGCCACGCCGGCGCGTTCGGCGTTGCGCTGCGCGAAGTCGACCATGCGGAACGACACGTCGCTGCCGAAGACGATGGGCGCATGGCCCGCCGGCCACTCGCGCTGCTGGCGCGCGGCATCGTCCCGGATGGCCTGCCACACGTGGACCTGGAACGGCAGCATCTTTTCAAACGCGAAACGGCGCAGCAGGCCGGGCGGAATGTTCAGCGCGATCTGCGCGGCCTCGATCACCACCGTGCCACTGCCGCAGCAGGGGTCGTAGAGCGGGGGAATGTCGTCGAGCGGCTGGTCGGCGCAGGCGTCCCAGCCGGTGGCGGCGATCATGGCGGCGGCCAGGGTTTCCTTCAGCGGCGCGTCGCCCTTGTCTTCGCGCCAGCCGCGCTTGAACAGCGGCTCACCCGAGGTGTCGATGTAGAGCGTGACGCTGTCGGTGGTGAGGTGGGCGTAGATGCGCACGTCGGGCCAGGTGGTGTCCACGCTGGGGCGCTCGCCGCGCTTGGCGCGGAAGCGGTCGCAGATGGCGTCCTTGATCTTGAGCGCGGCAAAGTTGAGCGAGGTCAGCGGGCTGTGCTGCGCGGTGATCTCGACCTTGATGGTCTGCGCCGGGGTGAACCAGATTTCCCAGGCCACGTCGCCCGCGGCGTTGTACAGGTCGTTCTCGTTGCGGTACTCGCCGTGCCAGAGCTGCACCAGCACGCGCTGCGTCAGGCGGCTGTGCAGGTTCAGGCGCATGGCGTCGCGCCACGATGCCCGCACCCCCACGCCGCCACGCGCCTTGAAGGCCAGCGGCTCCTTGGTGATGCGCTGCACCTCGGCGGCGAGGAAGTCCTCGACGCCGGCGGCGCAGGGAAGAAAGAGTTGGAGTTGGTTCACGGCAGGGGGGTTTCACAGCGCTTTGCGCAGGTTCGCTGGCGCGATGCGCAAGGCCTCGCGGTACTTGGCCACGGTGCGGCGCGCGCACTCGATGCCCTGCTCGCGCAGCAGGTCGGAGAGCTGGTTGTCCGACAGCGGCTTGCCCGGTTCTTCGGAGGCGATGAATTGCTTGAGCAGCGCGCGCACCGCGGTGCTCGACGCGTTGCCGCCGGTTTCGGTGCCGAGCGAGGAGCCGAAGAAATACTTCAGCTCGTAGGTGCCGAAGGGCGTGGCCATGTACTTGGCGGTGGTCACGCGGCTGATGGTGGACTCGTGCAGGCCGAGTTCGTCGGCGATCTCGCGCAGCACCAGCGGGCGCATGGCGAGTTCGCCGTGCATGAAGAAGTTGCGCTGGCGCTCGACGATGGCCGAGGACACGCGCAGGATGGTGTCGAAGCGCTGCTGGATGTTCTTGATGAACCAGCGGGCTTCCTGCAGCCGCTGCTGCATGGCGGCGTGGCCGGCTTCGCCGCCGTTGTCGCGCCCGCCCCGGTTCTGCCGCATGGCATTGGCGTAGACGTCGTGCACGCGCAGACGCGGCATGACCTCGGCGTTGAGCTGGACCTTGAAGCCGCGCCCGGCGCGGGTGACGATGACGTCGGGCACGACCACGTTGCGCTCGACATCGACGAAGCGGCGCCCGGGCTTGGGTTCGAGCCGGGCGATCAAGGCCAGGGCGGCGCGCACGGTGGCGTCGTCCAGGCCACACAGGTTGCACAGGCGCTTGATGTCGCGCTTGGCCATGAGCTCCAGCGGCTGGCTGCAGATGGCCAGCGCGGCCCGCGCCTCGGGGCTGTTGCGCAGCTCCAGGATCTGCAGGCGCAGGCATTCGCCCAGGTCGCGCGCGCCCACACCCGAAGGCTCCATGTGTTGCAGCAGCTGCAGCGCCACGCCCAGGCGCTGTTCGAGCGCTTCGAGTTCCTCCAGGTGCTCCTGCGGATCGACCGGCTTGCCCGGTGGGGCCGAGAGCCGCAACCAGGCGCCGGCCAGCTCGGACAGACGCTCTTCGAGGTAGCCGTCGTCGTTGAGCGACTCGATCAGGAAATACAGCGCGGCGCTGTCTTCGTCGCTCAGGCGCAGGCAGCGGGCCTGGTCGTGCAGGTGGTCCTGCAGGCTGACGGGCACGCGCGCGAGGTCGGCAGCGCTGGCGGTTTCGTCGTCGTCGCCCGACGAGCTGTTGTTGCGCGGCGGCGCGTCGCCGCCCCACTCGCTGTCATCGGGCGCCATCTCGACCGTGCCGTCGCCTTCCCAGCTCTCTTCCATCGGCGCGGCGCCATCGAGCCGACTCTCCAGCGCCTCGCCCTCACCGCCTTCGCCGCCGTCGACCGGCGACACGGTGGACGACGCAGGCGACAACGGGCCGTCGAATTCGGCGGCCGGGGCCAGGTCGCTGGCAGCCGCCACCGTGGCTTCGGCGATCTGCTCGCCCGCGCTCACCGGCGCGTCGATCTGCTCCAGACCAAACGCCTCGCGTTCGGCGAGCTCTTCGGTGCGCTCCAGAAACGGGTTCTCGTCGAGCATCTGCTCGACCTCCTGCGCCATCTCCAGCGTGGACAGCTGCAGCAGACGGATCGACTGCTGCAGCTGGGGCGTGAGCGCCAGATGCTGGGAGACGCGCAGCGACAGGCCTTGTTTCATGCGTCAGGCCAGAAAAACGGATGGACGGCGACCCGGCGCGCGGCTCGCGCAGCGGTGCGGGAGCCGGGTCGGGCCGGCGGGCATGAGACACACAGGGGCCTCATGCATCACATCCTGAAATGCTCGCCGAGGTACACCCGGCGCACTTCGGCGTTCTCCACGATCTCGGCCGTGGTGCCGCTGGCGAGCACCTGTCCGTCGCTGATGATGTAGGCGTGATCGCAGATACCCAGGGTCTCGCGCACGTTGTGGTCGGTGATCAGCACGCCGATGCCACGCGACTTCAAAAATCCGATGATGTGCTGGATCTCGATCACGGCGATCGGATCGATACCGGCAAACGGTTCGTCCAGCAGAATGAAGCGCGGCCGGGTGGCCAGCGCGCGGGCGATCTCCACCCGGCGCCGCTCCCCGCCGGAGAGCGATGGCGCGGGCGAGTCGCGCAAATGGTCCACCCGCAGGTCCTTGAGCAGTTCGTCCAACCGGCGCGTGATCTCGGTGGCGGACAGGGGTTTGCCGTCCTCGTCGCGCTGCAACTCCAGCACGGCGCGCACGTTCTGCTCCACCGTGAGCTTGCGAAAGATGGAGGCTTCCTGCGGCAGGTAGCCCAGGCCCAGCCGGGCCCGGCGGTGGATGGGCAGCGCCTCGATGCGCTGCCCGTCCAGCAGGATCTCGCCGCCGTCGGCGCGCAACAGCCCCACGATCATGTAGAACGAGGTGGTCTTGCCCGCGCCGTTGGGGCCCAGCAGTCCCACCACCTCGCCCTTGTCCACCGTGAGCGAAACGCTCTTGACCACCTTGCGGCTGCCGTAGGCCTTCTGCAGTCCGTGCACCTCCAGCTGGCTGCGCACGGCCATGGGGGCGGGCACGCTGCCCAAACCTGCTGCGATCACTTGTTTTTCTCGTTGAGCTGTTCGCTGGGACGCAATTTGGCCGGGTCGGCCGGCACTGCGGGCTTCGCGGGCGCCTTCTCTTCGTCGGGGATGGGCGTGAGCATGGCGCGCACCCGGCCGGAGGGATTGGCCGCCGTGCGGTTGCTCACACCGCCCTTGACGGTGAAGACCTCGGTGCGGCTGTTGTAGGTGATCTCGTTGCCCAGGCTCTCGTCGTTGATCAGGGTCCCGCGGTAGCGGCGCAGCACGGCGCTGCCGGTGAAGACCACCGTCTCGGCCTGGCTGTTGTATTCGATGTGTTCGCCTTCACCCTCGATCCACTCCTCCAGCGCCTCTCGCTTCTGGCGGAAGAAGCCGGGCTTGGCCGCGGTGCCGTACAGGTTGCCGAACTGGTTGCCCTGCGGGTCCTGGCGGACATCCATCTTCGTGCCCCGCATCACGATGGTGCCCTTGGTGACGACCACGTTGCCGGTGAACACGCTGCTCTGTCGGGCATCGTCGTAGCGCAGCGCATCCGCCTCGATGTTCATCGGCTTGTCCTTGTCGGCCAGCTCTGCGTGAGCAGCGGCGACCAGCGTCAGGCCAAGGGCCGCGATGATGAAGCGCGAGAGCAATCTGGGGGCAAAGGTGTTTTGAGGCATGGCTTTTCAGGGGCACAAATCTTGCATTCATTGTAGCGGCGCAAACACCACCCGCAGGCACTTCACCGGACTTTGTCGCGGCCCGGAAAACACAAGGCCCGCCAGAGGGCGGGCCTTGGTCGTGCCGGAGCCCGGTTCCTCAGGACTTGCGCGCCTGGGCGATCAGGTTGTCCGCGATCAACAGGGTGCGCGGGCCCTGGCCACCGATGTAGAAACGGCCCGCCACACCCAGCGCGGGCGTGCCCTCCACCAGATAGGCTTCCTGCAAGGCGGTGGCTTCCCTGGACTGCTGGATCGCCGCACCGTTGTAGATGGCCGCGAACTTGGCCTTGTCGACACCCTGCTTTTCGATCCAGGCGGCGATCGCCGGGGGCGTGGTCAGGGGCAGGCGCTCCTCGTGCACCGCCTGGAACACCTTGTGGTGCAGCTTGTCCACCAACCCCATGGCCTCCAGCGTGAAATACAGGCGCTGCATGGGGACAAAGGCCGGGCTGAACGCCACCGGCATGCGCCGCACCGTCACGTGGGCCGGCTTCTTGCCAATCCAGTCGTTGAACAGGGGTTCAAAGTTGAAGCAGTGGATGCAGCTGTAGGCAAAGAACTCCACCACTTCGACCTGCCCCGGCGGGCTGACCACCGGCGCGGGCTTGCTCAGGCGCTGGTAGTCGGTGCCTTCCTTGAAACCGATGCGCTGGGCCAGCGCGGGACGCAGGGCCCCGGCGGCGCTCAAGGCACCAGCGCTCAGCAGGGTGCGGGAAAAAACTCGGCGTTGCATGAAATCGGACTCCTTGAATGGACCTGCTTGGGGCCGTCCCGGTGGAAAAAAGTTCCGCGGCACCGCCCCGGCTCAGGCGCTCAGCGCTCTCAACGTTGCACGCGCACCAGCGCGGCGGCGACACCATTGGCTTCGAGCTGTTCACGCGTGGCGTCGGCCATGGCTTTCTGCGCAAACGGCCCCACGCGCACCCGGTACACCGTCTGCCCGGATTGCTCGCGCTCACTGATGTCGGCGGCCATGCCCAGCATGGCCAGCCGGGCGCGCTGGGCGTCGGCTTCGTCGGGATTTCTGAACGCCCCGGCCTGCACGAAATACGAGAAACCGTCGACCGTGGCCGGGTTCGGAGCACCACTGGAGGGCGCCTCTGCGGTGGGTGCGGCGGGCGCACTGTCGGTGGCCGGACGCGAGCGCAGCAGATCCCCGATGGGGTCGGCGGCAGACCCGGGAGCCTTCGGAGCGGCGGCCGGCGGCAGCGGCTTGCCATCGGCCGGGGGCACCACGATGGCCCCGGCTTCGTTGCCCGCACCGGGCACCGGGGCGGGTTTGCCGCCCAACACCGCGTTCGGGTTCCAGCCCTTGTTGCGCTCGGCTTCCGCGGCATCCTGCGCCGGTTTGCGCGACACCCCGCGGTCCACGAAGGGCATGGGCACCTTGGTGACGTAGATCGCCACGGCCAGCGCACCGGCCAGCCCCACCAGCACCCCGATCACGAAGCCGATGAGGGTACCGCCCACGTGCGAGCGGGCGGGAGCAGATCGGGTTTTCTTCATACGGGCTTTCGTCATCACATCTTCTGCGGAGCACTCACGCCCAGCACCTTCAAACCATTGTGCAACACCTGCGCGGTGGCCGCGACGAGGGCCAGACGGGCTTTTTTCACCGCCTCGTCGTCCACCAGGATGCGCTCGGCGTCGTAGTAGCTGTGGTAGCAGGCGGCCAGCTCGCGCAGGTAGAAAGTGATGTCGTGCGGCGCGAAATCGCGCGCCGCGTCGGCCAGCATGGCGGGGTATTTCGCCAACAGCAGCATCAGCGCCTGGGCGGCCGGGCTGTCCAGCGCCGAGAGGTCCACGTCTTTCAGCGAAGCCGCGTCGCCACCCCAGGCCGCCAGCACCGAGCAGATGCGCGCATGGGCGTACTGCACGTAATAGACCGGGTTGTCGTTGTTCTTCTGCACCGCCAGGTCCACGTCAAACGTGTACTCGGTGTCGGGCTTGCGCGAGAGCAGGAAAAAGCGCACCGCGTCCTTGCTGGTCCATTCGATCAGGTCGCGCAGGGTCACGTAGCTGCCGGCGCGCTTGCTGATCTTGACCTCTTCGCCGCCCTTGACCACGCGCACCATGGTGTGCAGCACGTAGTCTGGGTAGCCCTGTGGAATGCCGACGTTCGCGGCCTGCAGGCCGGCGCGCACGCGGGCGATGGTGCCGTGGTGGTCGGTGCCCTGGATGTTGATCACCTTGGTGAAACCGCGCTCCCACTTGCTGATGTGGTAGGCCACGTCGGGCACGAAGTAGGTGTAGGAGCCGTCGCCCTTGCGCATGACGCGGTCCTTGTCGTCCCCGTAGTCGGTGGACTTGAGCCACAGCGCGCCGTCCTGTTCGTAGGTCTTGCCGGCCTCTCGCAGTTTCTGCACCGTGGCGTCGACCTTGCCGCTGGTGTAGAGGCTGGATTCGAGGTAGTAGTGGTCGAACTTGACGGCGAAGGCCTGCAGGTCCAGGTCCTGCTCGTGGCGCAGGTAGGCCACGGCGAAGAGGCGGATGTCGTCGAGCGCGTTCACGTCGCCGCTGGCGGTGAAGTCGCGGTCGTCGGCGTGCACGGTCTTTTTCGCCAGGTAGTCGTTGGCGATGTCCTGGATGTAGTCACCGTTGTAGGCGGCCTCGGGCCATTCGGGGTCGCCCGGCTTGAAGCCCTTGGCGCGCAGCTGGGTGCTGGTGGCGAGCGTGCCGATCTGCACGCCGGCATCGTTGTAATAGAACTCGCGGTGCACGTCCCAGCCCTGCGTCTGGTACAGGCTGCAGATCGCGTCGCCGAGCGCGGCCTGACGGCCGTGGCCCACGTGCAGCGGGCCGGTGGGGTTGGCCGAGACGAATTCGACCATCAGGCGCTGGCCGTTGGGCGGAACCACCCCGAAGCCCTCGCCGGCCCGCAGCACCTCGCGCACGATCTGCTGCTTGGCCGCGGGCTTGAGGCGGATGTTGATGAAGCCGGGCCCGGCGATGTCGATGTCGGACACCCACTGCTGGTACACCGGCTGCGCCAGCAGGGCCGCGCGCAGGGTGTCGGCGAGCTGGCGCGGGTTGAGCTTGAGCGGTTTGGCCAATTGCATGGCGGCGGTGCAGGCGAAGTCGCCGTGCGCGGCCACCTTGGGCGATTCGAAGGCGGCGCGGCTGCCCGCACCAGGAGAGAGCAGTTCCAGCTCGGCGGCGAGGCCACCCAGCAGTTCGTGTTTGACAGAGAGCATGGGGCGGGATTTTACGGGGCGGGCGGAGGCGCCGCCGCCAGCGGCGACAGGCTGGTCCGCGCCGCCGCCTTGACCGCCTGGGTCAGGCGCTGCGCGCTGAGCGGTTCGCGCGCCCAGTGCTGCCAGTACAGCGCCACGTCCACCGTCGATCCGGGCAGCACTTCCTGCAGCCGCGGGCGGCCCGCGAGGTGGTGCTCGGGCACCATGCCCCAGCCCAGCCCCAGCTCGATGGCGGTCTCGAAGGCGTCCACGGCGGGCGCGAAATGGCGTGGGTAGTTGGGCTGGCGCAGGCCGAAATGCTGTTCCAGAAAGCTGTCCTGCAGCGCGTCCTTGCGGTTGAAGATGATGGCCGGCAGGGCCAGCAGCTGGTGCGGCGAGACCTCGCCCTGCGGCGTGGTGCAGCGCTGCACCACCTCGGGCGCGGCCACGCAGCGGTAGCGCATCACACCCAGCGGCTCGGCCACGCAGCCGCGCATGGGCTCGGCCAGCGTGGTCACGCAGCCGATCACGTCGCCGCTTTTCAGTGCGTCGTGCGTGTGGTCCTGGTCGTCGATCATGATGTCGAGCAGCAGGCGGTGGCGCTGCAGCATGGCCGCCACCCCGGGCAGGAACCAGCTCGCCACCGAGTCGGCATTGATCGCCACGCTCAGGCTCTGCCAGCGCGCGCCGTCTCGGAGGCCCGGGCCACCGGTGCGCAGGCCGTCCAGCAGGTCGGCCTCCATCAGCCGCAGCTGTTTCACATGCCCGAGCAGGGCCTGCCCGGCCGGCGTGGCGCGCACCTGCTTGCCGCGCACCAGCAGTCGCTGACCCAGGGCGTCTTCCAGCGCCTTGATGCGCAAGGACACCGCCGCCAGGGTCAGGTGCAGGGAGGCCGCGGCCGCGCTGAAGCTGCCGTGCTCGATCACGGCGGTGAGGGCCTCCAGTTGGCGGGCGTCGAGCATGTTTTAAAAAAATTTAACCGAACCGGGCTGCTTGCCGGTCCAGTCTATGCCATCCGGCCAGCCGCCCGCGGCCTCCCGGCCAGGCCTCAGGCGGCGTTCATGCCCTGGGTCAGCGACAGCGCGTTGGCCGCGTCGCGCAGGTATTCGCGCACCTGCGCCATGTCGGGGCCCACATGGCGGTCGATGCGGCGGATGTAGGGGCAGGTGAGCGTGGCCAGGGCGGTGTTGTCGGGGCCGAGGATGGGGAAGGAGATGTCCACCACGCCCAGGGCCTGCGCACTCTCGCGCTCCAGGTAGCCCTGCCGGCGCACGGTCGCCAGGATGGCGGCGAGCGCGTCTTCTGCAATGGGCACCTCGCCATCCAGCGGGGTGTGCTCGGCCAGCATGCGGTTGAAACGCCCCTCGTCGGCATAGGCCAGCAACAGGTGGCCCGAGGCCGTGTCCAGCAGGCCCACGCGGGCGCCGCGCTGCACGGCAAAGCTCCAGCCGCTGGGGCTGTTGATCTGCGCGCTGATCAGCACGTTGCCCCGGTCATACACCCCCATGTGGCACGACTGTTCGGCTTTTCGCGTGAAGTCGTCCATGATGGGCAGCGCCTGGTTGATCAGGCGGCTCAAAGGGGGGTGCATGTGGGCCAGCGCGAACAGCTTCAGGCTCAGGGCGTAGCGGTCGCCCGAGGGGTTGCGCATCACGTACTGGCGCGCCACCAGGCGTTCGAGCATGCGGTAGATCTCACTGGCGCTGCGGTCCATCTCTTTCACGATCTCGGCGCGCGTGAGGCCGTGCGGCTGGGTGGCCAGCAGCTCCAGAATGTCCAGCCCCTTGTCCAGCGCGGGGGCGCGGTAGCGGTCGTCGGCAGAGGCGGCGGTGTCGGGCGCGGCGTCGGTCTTGGGGCGGCGTCCACGGGGTTTGGGGGCGTTGGCTGGCATGCGGGTCTCTCAATGGGGTGACTCGGGTCGTGCTGCTTTGTACCGCAGCCGTGGCTAGGGAAACTACCGAGCCGGGGGTGGGTGAATCGCACGTATGATTTTATTCATACATGGATTATTTGTTTATCTGTGAATTTATTCTACCGAGGTTTCCCGTATGCGTGAAGGTCGTCTGGCAGGCAAAACCATCCTCATCACCGCGGCGGCGCAGGGCATTGGCCGCGCCAGCGCCCTGGCCTGTGCCGCCGAGGGCGCCCGGGTGATCGCCACCGACATCAACCAGCCGCTGCTCGACCAGCTGGCCGCCGAACACCCGGGCATCGAGGCGGTGTGGCTGGACGTGCGCGACAGCGAAGCCGTGCAGGCACTGGCGCAGCGCACCCCCGCGCTGGACGCCCTGTTCAACTGCGCGGGCATGGTGGCCAACGGCAGCGTGCTCGACTGCACCGAGGCCGACTGGGACCTGAGCTTCGACCTGAACGTGAAGAGCATGTTCCGCATGACGCGCGCCTTCATGCCGGCCATGCTGGAGAAGGCCCGCACGCAGGACGGCAGCGTGTCCGTCATCAACATGGCGTCCATGGCGTCGAGCATCAAGGGCTTTGCCAACCGCTGCGCCTACGGGGCCACCAAGGCGGCGGTGATCGGGCTGACCAAGTCGCTCGCGGCCGACTACGTGAAACAGGGCCTGCGCGCCAACGCGCTGTGCCCGGGCACGGTGGACACGCCCTCGCTGCGCGGGCGCATCGCTTCCGCGGCCGACCCGGTGCAGGCCGAAAAGGACTTCATCGCCCGCCAGCCCATGGGCCGTCTGGCCACGGTGGACGACATCTCGCCCATGGTGGTGTACCTGGCCAGCGACGAATCGCGCTTCGTGACCGGGCAGACGCTGCTGGTCGACGGCGGCGTGACGATCTGACCATGGACAGCCTGTCCAGCCAGGGTCCCGCCGTGGCACCTCTGATTTCGGTCCAGAACCTCAGCAAGTCCTTCCCCGGCGTCAAGGCGCTGGACCGGGTGCGCTTCGACCTGCGCGCCGGCGAGGTCCACGCCCTGATGGGCGAGAACGGCGCGGGCAAGTCCACGTTGATGAAGATCCTGGCGGGGGTCTACCGCAAGGACAGCGGCGAGGTGCGGCTCGACGGCGAACCGGTGGAGATTCAAAGCCCGGCGCACGCGCAGTCGCTGGCCATCGGCATCATCCACCAGGAGCTGCACCTGATGGCGCACCTCACGGCGGCGCAGAACATCTTTCTGGGGCGTGAGCCGCGCAAGGCCGCGGGCCTGCTGTTGGACGAAGACCAGCTCAACCGCGACACCCAGGCGCTGTTCGACCGCCTGCACCTGGTGCTCGCGCCCACCACCCCCGTGGGCGAGCTCACGGTGGCGCGCCAGCAGATGGTGGAGATCGCCAAGGCGTTGTCGTTCAAGACGCGCGTGCTCATCATGGACGAGCCCACCGCCGCGCTGAACAACGCCGAGATCGAGGAGCTGTTCCGCATCATCCGCAAACTCAAGAGCGAGGGCGTGGGCATCGTCTATATCTCGCACAAGATGGACGAGATCCAGCGCATCGCCGACCGCGTCACCGTGATGCGCGACGGCACCACCATCGACACCGTGCCGGCCGACACCCCCATGCCGCAGGTGATCGCGATGATGGTGGGGCGCTACCTAGAGCATGCCGACAAACACATCCCCGACACCTCGGCCAACGAGGTGCTGCTGGAGGTGCGTGGCCTGAACCGGGGTCGCACGATCCGCGACGTGAGCTTTTCGGTGCGCCGCGGCGAGATCGTCGGCTTCGCCGGCCTCATGGGCGCGGGGCGCACCGAGGTGGCGCGCGCCGTGTTTGGCGCCGACCCGCTGGACGCGGGCGAGATCCTTGTGCGCGGCCAGCGCGTGCGCATCGGCTCGCCGCAGGACGCGGTGCGCGCGGGCATGGGCTACCTCTCGGAAGACCGCAAGCACTTCGGCCTGGCCACGGGCATGGACGTGGAGTCCAACATCACCCTGCCCAGCCTCAAGCGCTGGCTGAAGTGGGGCGTGTTCCTGAACCGCGCCGCGATCCACCAGGTGTCGCAGCAGATGGTGGACAAGCTGCGCATCAAGACGCCTTCGCTCACCCAGACGGCGCGCCTGCTCTCGGGCGGCAACCAGCAGAAGGTGGTGATCGCCAAATGGCTGGTGCAGGACTGCGAGATCCTGTTCTTCGACGAACCCACGCGGGGCATCGACGTGGGCGCCAAGAGCGAAATCTACAAGCTGCTGATCGACCTGGCCGCGCAGGGCCGCGCCATCGTGGTGATTTCCTCCGAACTGCCCGAGGTGCTGCAGCTGAGCCACCGCGTGCTGGTGATGTGCGAGGGCCGCATCACCGGCGAGGTGCCGGGCCACCAGGCGACGCAGGAAAACCTGATGGCCCTGGCCACCCGCCGCGAGTCGGCCACGGCCCCGGCCAGCGCCGCCGTGCACTGACATTTCAAAACGACCCCCAAGGTTCAACGATGACCCAAACCACCGCTTCTTCCTGGTTGACCCGACTGTCGGGCGGACAGGCCAAACAGATGCTGCTGGCTTTTGCCAGCCTGATCGCGCTGCTGCTGGTGTTCACGCTGCTCAACCCCGATGCCTTCATGACCAAGGACAACATCATCGGCATCCTGCAGTCCACCACCGTGATCGGCGTGCTCGCCATCGCCAGCACCTTCATCATCATCACCTCGGGCATCGACCTGTCGGTGGGCGTGCTGATGACCTTCTGCGCCGTGATGGCGGGGGTCTTCATGGTGAACCTGGGCCTGCCCATGCCGCTGGGCATCGTGGGCGCGCTGCTCATGGGCGCGCTCTCGGGCACCACCGCCGGGCTGGCCATCACCAAGCTCAAGGTGCCGCCCTTCATCGCCACGCTGGGCATGATGATGCTGCTCAAGGGCGCCTCGCTGATCATCACCAACACCCGTCCGATCTATTTCAGCGACGTGGAAGGCTTCGACCAGATCGCGCTGGGCTCGCTGATCGGCGATCTGATCCCCAGCCTGTCGATTCCCAACGGGGTGCTGATCCTGTTCCTCGTGGCGGCGGTGTGCGCGCTGGTGCTGAACAAGACGGCCCTGGGCCGCTACACCTTCGCGCTGGGCAGCAACGAGGAAGCGGTGCGCCTGTCGGGCGTGAACGTGGACCGCTGGAAGGTGATCATCTACGCCTTCAGCGGCGGCATCTGCGGCATCGCCGGCCTGCTGATCGCCTCGCGCCTGAACTCGGCCCAGCCCGCGCTGGGCCAGGGCTACGAGCTCGACGCCATCGCCGCCGTGGTGATCGGCGGCACCTCGCTCAGCGGGGGCGTGGGCACCATCCTGGGCACCCTCATTGGCGCGTTCATCATGAGCGTGCTGATCAACGGCCTGCGCATCATGTCCGTCGCGCAGGAGTGGCAGATGGTGCTCACCGGCCTGATCATCATCCTGGCCGTGTACACGGACAACCTGCGCCGCCGCAAGACCTGAGGAGATCACCCGCCCCCAGCCATCGCCCTTCACCCCGCCCCGACCGGTTCCCCGCATCCATCCCATTTTTTTCAGGAGACAACCCATGAACGCAAAAAGAAAACTGCTGGTCCTGACCGCCGGCCTGGCACTGGCGGGTTTCGCCAGCATGGCATCGGCCCAGGAGATCTACATTCCGCTGATCTCCAAGGGCTTTCAGCACCAGTTCTGGCAGGCCGTGAAGCAGGGCGCCGACCAGGCCGGCAAGGACTACAAGGTGAGGGTCACGTTTGAAGGCCCCGAGACCGAGCAGCAGGTGGACAAGCAGATCGACATGCTGTCGGCCGCCATGGCCAAGAAGCCCGCCGCCATCGGCTTCGCCGCGCTCGACAGCAAGGCCGCCATTCCGCTGCTGCGCAAGGCCAAGGCCGCCAACATCCCGGTGATCGCGTTTGACTCGGGCGTGGACAGCGACATCGTGCTCACCACCGCGCAGACCGACAGCAAGGCCGCCGCCGCCCTGGCCGCGGACAAGATGGCCGAGAAGATCGGCGGCGAAGGCGAAGTGGCGGTGATCGGACACGACCAGACCAGCACCACCGGCACCGGCCGCCGCGACGGTTTCGTGGACCGGATCAAGGCCAAATACCCCAAGATCAAGGTCGTGGACATCCAGTACGGCGGTGGCGACCACCTCAAGTCGGCCGAGATCGCCAAAACCCTGGTGCAGGCCCATCCCAAGCTCAAGGGCATCTTCGGCACCAACGAAGGCTCGGCCATCGGCGCGGGCAAGGGCCTGAAGGAAGCGAAGAAGACCGGGCTGGTGATCATCGGCTTCGACTCCGGCAAGGCCCAGAAGGACATGATCAACGACGGCACCATCGCCGGCGCGATCACCCAGAACCCGGTCGGCATTGGCTACAAGACGGTGGAAGCGGCCGTGAAGGCGCTCAAGGGCGAGAAGCTGCCCAAGATCATCGACACCGGCTTCTACTACTACGACAAGTCGAACATGAACGATCCCAAGATCGCCGCGGTTCTGTACGACTGATCAACCACCACCCACCAACTCACTCCCGCTCCGCTCCAGAACACGGCGGAACCGCCCTTCGACAAGCTCAGGACGGGCCGCTCGTGTTGCCCCCCTGGGGGGGTGACGCGCCCTGGCGCGGTGCGGGGGGTCATCCAAGGACTGACAGTGAAACTCTTGCGCTTTGGGCCGATCGGCCAAGAAAAACCCGGCGTGCTCGACGCCCAGGGTCGCGTGCGCGACCTCTCCGGCGTGATCGCCGACGTGGCCGGCTCGGCCTTGCTGCCCGAGAGCCTGGCGCGCCTGCGCAGCCTCCACATCGACAGCCTGCCTCTGGTGGCCGGCACGCCGCAACAGGACCTGCGCCTGGGTGCCTGTGTGGGCCAGGTGGGCAAATTCATCTGCATCGGCCTGAACTACTCCGACCACGCCGCCGAGAGCGGCATGGCGGTGCCGCCCGAGCCGGTGGTGTTCAACAAATGGACCAGCGCCATCGTCGGCCCCGACGACGCGGTGGAGATTCCACGCGGCTCGGTGAAGACCGACTGGGAAGTGGAGCTGGGCGTGGTCATCGGCCGTGGCGGGCGCTACATCGAGGAGGCCGACGCGCTGTCCCACGTGGCGGGCTACTGCGTGGTGAACGATGTGTCCGAACGCGAATACCAGCTCGACCGCAGCGGCACCTGGGACAAGGGCAAGGGCTGCGACACCTTCGGCCCCACCGGCCCCTGGCTGGTGACCGCCGACGAAGTGCCCGACCCGCAGGCGCTCAAGATGTGGCTGGAGGTGGACGGCAAGCGTTACCAGGACGGCAGCACCGCCACCATGGTCTACGGCGTGGCCTTCCTGATCAGTTACCTCAGCCGTTTCATGAGCCTGCAGCCGGGCGACGTGATCTCCACCGGCACCCCTCCGGGCGTGGGCATGGGGCAGAAACCCCCGGTCTACCTGCGCGCCGGCCAGACCATGCGCCTGGGCATCGATGGCCTGGGCATCCAGACACAAACCACGGTGCAGGCCTGAAAGGCCCCACCGCCCCCCGACACAGGTACCGAGATGAGCGTCATCGTTTCCATGCGCGTCGTAGACGTGCGCTTCCCCACGTCCCAGCATCTGGATGGCTCGGACGCCATGAATCCGGACCCGGACTATTCCGCGGCCTATGTGATTCTGGAGACCGACCTGCCCGGTCTGGAAGGCCACGGCCTGACCTTCACCATCGGGCGCGGCAATGAAATCTGCTGCGCCGCCATCGAGGCCATGCGCCACCTGGTGGTGGGCCTGGACATGGCCTGGGTGGCCGAGGACATGGGCCGCTTCTGGCGCCACATCACGTCGGACAGCCAACTGCGCTGGATCGGCCCCGACAAGGGCGCGATCCACCTGGCCACGGGCGCGGTGGTCAACGCCGTGTGGGACCTCTGGGCCAAGCAGGAAGGCGTGCCGGTGTGGGAACTGGTCTCGCGCATGAGCCCCGAGGACATCGTCAAGCTGATCGACTTCCGCTACATCACCGACTGCATCACACCCGAAGAAGCCCTGGCCCTGCTCAAGGAGCGCGCCGTGGGCAAGGAAGAGCGCTGGGAAACGCTGGAGCGCGAAGGCTACCCCTGCTACACCACCTCGGCCGGCTGGCTGGGCTACGACGACGACAAGCTGCGCCGCCTGTGCCAGGAGGCCATCGACGCCGGCTTCAACCACATCAAGCTCAAGGTGGGCCGCGACAAGGCCGACGACATCCGCCGCCTGCGCATCGCGCGCGAGGTGCTCGGGCCGAACCGCCACCTGATGATCGACGCCAACCAGGTGTGGGAAGTGAACCAGGCGGTGGACTGGGTGCGCGAGCTGGCTTTCGCCAAGCCCTGGTTCATTGAAGAGCCCACCAGCCCGGACGACATCGAAGGCCACCGCGTGATTCGCGAGGGCGTGGCCCCGGTGAAGGTGGCCACGGGCGAGATGTGTCAGAACCGCATCGTCTTCAAGCAGCTCATCATGCGCGGCGCCATCGACGTGGTGCAGATCGATGCCTGCCGCCTGGGCGGTGTGAACGAGATCCTGGCCGTGATGCTGATGGCCGCCAAGTACAAGCTGCCGGTGTGCCCGCACGCGGGCGGCGTGGGCTTGTGCGAGTACGTGCAGCACCTCTCGATGATCGACTACCTGTGCATCGCCGGCACCCGCGTGGGCCGCGTGATCGAGTACGTGGACCACCTGCACGAACATTTCAGGGACCCCTGCGTCATCCGTGGCGCGGCCTACATGCCTCCGCGGGCCGCGGGCTTCTCGATCGAGATGAAGCCGGCGTCCCTGAAGCAGTACGAATTCCAGCCCCGGGCCGCATGAAGATCGACACCCACCAGCACTTCTGGCGCTACAGCGCGCCGGAGTTTCCCTGGATCAGCGAGGCCATGCCGGCCCTGCGGCGCGACTGCCTGCCGCCCGACAACGCGGCGGCCATGCGCACAGCCGGCGTGGACGGTGTGGTGGCCGTGCAGGCGCGCACACTGGCCGACGAGACCGACTTCCTGCTGGGGCTGGCCGAGCAGTGCCCCGAGGTGCTGGGCGTGGTGGGCTGGGCCGACCTGGGCGCCGCCGATCTGGAGCCCCGGCTGCGGGCCTGGTGCGCGCACCCGGCCTTCAAGGGCTTGCGCCACATCCTGCAGGACGAGGCCGATGCATCGGCCTGGGTGGCCGCGCCGGCCCACCAGCGCGGCCTGCAAACCTTGCAACGGCAGCAGCGCGTGTACGACGTGCTGGTGTTTGAACACCAGTTGCCTGCCGCGGTGGCGCTGTGTGCCCGCCACGACACGCACTGGCTGGTGCTCGACCATGTGGGCAAACCCGCGCTGCGCGACTGGGGTGACGATGGCGCGCAGGCTTCGCCCGGCTGGAGCCACGCCCTGCGCGAGCTCGCGGCGATGCCGCACGTGATGTGCAAGCTCTCCGGCGCGGTGACCGAAACCGACTGGCTGAACAACCACGGCCTGACGCGGCAAGACACCCGCAACATCCTCGCCTGCTTTGATCAGGCGCTGGACGCGTTCGGCCCGCATCGCCTGATGTTCGGCTCCGACTGGCCGGTGTGCCAGTTGTCCGCGCCCTACGACGTGGTGCACGGTCTGGCCGAGCAGTGGGCGCGCTCGCGCCTGAATGCCGCGGAGCAGGAAGCGTTCTGGAGCGGCAACGCCCTGCGCTGTTACGACCTGAGCCCGCCGCCGCCCGCCATTCCATAAGACCCCGACAACCCCCAAAGAGAAACGTTTCCATGGACCTGCATCTGAAAGACAAAGTGGTCATCGTCACCGGCGGCGCCAGCGGCATCGGCGCCGCCATCTCGCTCACCCTGGCGCAGGAGGGCGCCGTACCCGTGATCCTGGGCAAGAGCCCGATGTCGGCGGCGTTCACGCAGCAGCTGCAGGCCACGGGCGCGCGCCACCGGTTCATCCAGCTGGAGCTGTCCGACGAGGCCGCCTGCGCCGCCGCGGTGGCGCAGACGGTGGGCGAGTTCGGCCGCATCGACGGTCTGGTGAACAACGCGGGCGTCAACGACAGTGTGGGCCTGGACGCCGGGCGCGACGCCTTCCTCGGTTCGCTGGAGCGCAACCTGATCCACTACTACGTGATGGCGCATTACTGCGTGCCGCACCTGAAGGCCACGCGCGGCGCCATCGTCAACGTGTCGTCCAAGACCGCGCTCACCGGCCAGGGCAACACCAGCGGCTACACCGCGTCCAAGGGCGCACAACTGTCCCTGACCCGCGAGTGGGCCGCCTCCCTGCTCGCCGACGGCGTGCGGGTGAACGCGGTGCTGCCCGCCGAGGTCATGACGCCGCTGTACGCGCGCTGGATCGAGAGCTTTGACAACGCGGAAGAAAAGCTCGCGAGCATCACGCGCAAGATCCCGCTCGGCCAGCGCATGACCACCTCGGAAGAGATCGCGCGCACCTGCGTGTTCCTGTTGTCCGACGCCTCGTCCCACACCACCGGGCAGTGGTTGTTCGTCGATGGGGGTTACACCCATCTTGACCGCGCCCTGTCCTGAGCAAGCCACCGAAGGAGCCCGCATGCGCTACGCCCTGGCACTCGATCTGGTGGACGACGCCCAACGCATCGCTGAGTATGAAAAGGCCCACGAACGCATCTGGCCCGAGGTGCGCGACCACCTGCGCGCCCAGGGTGTGCTGGACATGGAGATCTACCGCCTGGGCACGCGTCTGTTCATGGTGATGGAGGTGGACCCCGCCGTGTACAGCGTGCAGGCCATGGCCGAGGCCTCGCTGGCCAACCCGGTCATCCAGCGCTGGGAGACGCTGATGTGGACCTACCAGGCACCCACGCCCTGGACGCCGGCAGGGGAAAAGTGGGTATTCATGGACCGCATCTTTTCCCTCGCCAGCCAGTAGCGTGCCAGGGGTGCGTTGGTCGCTCCCGCTCTTTCATCGTCTGTCTTGAAACTCTTTGGCTGAGCGGGCGGTTTCGTTTGCAG
>Ga0156085_1005_pt1 | contig 75980 bp, 71 predicted proteins | sample RifCSPlowO2_02_FD_107738 | JGI IMG/M metagenome (GOLD analysis project Ga0156085, IMG submission 107738) | Burkholderiales bacterium RIFCSPLOWO2_02_FULL_67_64 | reverse complement strand
GGCCGCGAAGCTGCCAGGAAATGAACTCAACTCTGATCGCGGCGGATTCAGCGTGGCCCCACAGTGCGGGCCAAAACCGAGTTTTTCAACAGAATTGGCCGATCGCCGCCCCTCAAGTGGGTCGCCACCGAGGCCACGCATTCACCGGCTTCGACAGCTTCAACCACGCGCCGGGGACTGGCCCGGCGCCCCCTGAAGCTCGGGCCGTGATTCGGCTCTGAAAAAAGCCGTCGCCACGATCAGGATCCGGCTTTGTATTGCTGGCTCACCGCGGCGCAACGCGCGGGCCGGCCAGGCCGAAGGCAGCGCCTTGCGGGTCGCGCGCCTGGAGGCTGTATTCGCCGCCGGGAATCGGGGCCGGGCCGTTGAGCACCCGGCCTCCGCCGGCCTTGATCTGCTCCACCGCCGCGTCGATATCTTCGACCCCGAAGTAATAGAGCCAGCGCGCTTCCTGGCCGGCCGGGCTGCGCATCAATGCGCCCATGCGAACCCCGTTGGCGGCCAGCAGGTGGTAGTCGCCCAGCTCGCCCATCGGCATGGTGTCGACCACCGTCCAGCCGAAGCGCGCCTGGTAGAACGCGAGTGATACCTTGTCGTCCTTCACGGCGATTTCGTTCCAGCGCACATGGCGCGCATCGGCGACGCGAAAGGCCGTGCTGACCTCATCGCTTGCGCCGCGCATCACGTACAGCGGCACGCCGTCCGGATCGGCGAGCATGGCCATGCGCCCCACGTTCGGGATGTCCATCATGGGCATCTGCACGCTGCCGCCTGCGGCGGTCCAGTCGGCGACCGCGGCGTCGACGTTGGGCACCGCGACGTAGCCGAGCCAGACCGGTCTGGCACCGGGCATCTGTTCGTTGATCTGCATCAGGCCGCCCACCTGGCCGTCACCCGCGTCGAGGATGCGGTAGTCCATGCCCGGCTGGCCGCTGTCGATCGCCTTCCAGCCGACGACATCGCCATAAAAGCGCTCCGCGGCGTCGGCGTCGGTGGTCAGCAATTCGTACCAGATGAAATCGCCCTTGGGGTTGCCCATGTCACTTCTCCAGTGTCACGACGCGGTTGAAACCGCCATAGATCATTCGCTGGGGGTCGAACGGCCAGTCCGTACCTTCGGGTGGCTTCATGCGCTCGTCCTTCATCATCTTGTCCTGCGCGGCGCCGCAGACTTCGCGTGAGGGCCATTCCATGAAAGAGAACACGATCGTCTCGCCCGGCTCGGCCTTCACGGCGCGGCGAAAGTCGGTGAGCTTGCCGTCGGGCACATCGTCGCCCCATGCTTCGACCACGCGCAGCGCACCGTAGTCCTTGAACATCGCCCAGGCCTCTTCGGCCATCTTGCGGTAGTCCTCGCGTTTGCCCGCGGGTACCGGGATGACGAAGCCCTGGACGTAGCTGTCGGCGGCCTCGCGGCCTTGTTCGACAATCGGCTCGAAGCCGCCGTAGATCATCCGCTTGCCGTCGAAGGGCATCGGGTTCTTCGCCGGGTCGAAGCGCTTGTCGGCCTTGCCCAGTTCTTCCATCCGGCCCATCACGCCGTCGCGCGTGGCCTTGTCGGGCCATTCGATCCACGAGAACGCCACCGTCTCGTCGTCCTGCGCCGCCACCGCGCCCTGGAAGTCGGTGGTCTTGCCTTTGGGCACATCGGCCCCCCAGCACTCGACCACCCGCGTTGCACCGTGGTCGATGAAGGCGCTGTCAACCTGCTTGGCGTGGGCCATGAACTGCTGCTGGTTCCCGGTCGGGACCGCGATCACGAAGCCGTCGATGTAAGACATGGTGGTTCTCCGGTTGGGGTTGAGCGGCGCTCAGTTTCTCTCCCCCCCGGATGCTGAACTGTGCGCTACCACACCAACGAGGAAGCGCCGCAGGTGGTGCGGCGAGAGCTCGCGCATGAGGCCGAAGGTGCGCAGCACGAGCATGTGGGCGTTGAGCGGGCCGGATCAATAGGGCGCCCATTCGTAGCTCAGTGAGCGGATCGTTCCACGCCAGTAAGGCTTGCGCCCACCCTCTTCGGGCGGCAGCAGCCAGGCCACTTCGCCCGACAAGGGGACGCGCATGCCTTCGCGTAACTGGTGGTTCGACCAGCGGCCTTCCCATGGCCGCATGACGATCTTGCCGCCCTCTGTTCGCCCGCGCGCATCGGCACGCACCGACTCCATCAGCCCTTGTGCGTCGAAGGTGAACGTCAGCTCGCCGTCGGTCATTGTGGCCCGGAAGTAGCGCTGCACCACCGGTGGCAGACCCTCGAGCTCTCGCGCATCGAAGCGCGCAGGGCTCGGCGCCACACGGCTGGCCTCCAGCCGGTCCACCAGCGCCTGGGTCAGGCCACGCCATTTCCACGCGCCCCATGCGGTGAGCGCGGCGAATGCCAGGGCAACGACCACGATGGTGGCCAGTGCGATCTTCATCCGTCTTCCCGGCGCAGCACTCACACCAGCACAGCCTGCACCGGGCGGCGCAGCGAGGGCGGCAGGGTTGGTCCGCGTCCGAACCGGACCACCAGGTCCGGCCGCTGGTGGCCCAGGCCGATGGCGTTCGCGAACCGGGGACGCAACGCCGCGAGTTCGACCGGCATGTTGACGTGGGCGTTGCGCACACCCATGACGGTACCCTGCAGCGCGAAGCGCTCATAGGCCCGGCCCACCTCCACCCAATGGGCCTTGTCTTCCTTGGCGGCCACGAACACCGCGACACCAGCCGAGCTGTGCAACTGCCGGGTGTACTTCTCGTTTTCCGACTGGGCCGTGACCACGAAGTCGAACAGCAGATTGCCCAGCCAGGACGGCAGCGTGGGGTTGCCCGACGACTTGCCGAACAGCCCGTCGCCCCGCGCCACCGCGTCCGAGGCACTGAAGCGGATCCAGGACTTCAGTTCCTTGACGAAGGCCTTGTCGCTCAGTTGCGCGGTGTTGCCCTGCACGACGAAATCCAGCACCCGGTCCATGGCGGTCTTCTCGGTGAGCAGGAGCAGGCGCACCCGGTCGTTGCTGCCGGCGCGTTCGAGCAGGCCAAGGTCCTGAGCGCTCAGGGGTTTGCCGTCGTATTCGCCACGCGTGCACTGGCGTTCGGGTATCGCCTTGAACCACGAGGTGACGACGGCGGGCGTGGGTGACAGGTTGACGACCACCGCGTCGCGCGCCGCATCGAAATGAACCTCGCTGGCCAGACCCAGCGCCAGCCCCGCCTGCACCAGGTTCTCGGTGGCGCAGCCCAGCGACACATAGAGGTGGTGGTCGTCCGGGTCCACCACCGGGCACCGGCGTGAAAGGTCGGGCAGGATGGTGACGCTCTGTCCGCCCAGCGCGAACTTCCAGCACTGCGTGTTGTGGCTCGACGGCGCCAGGGTCGCGTAGCGCACCAGCTCCTGGCTCAGCGCAGCGCCCGACAGCCCCTGCAAAGGCCCCGCACGCCAGATGCGTGCCGTCGCCGCTTCGTAAGGCTCCGCGGCCCAGGCCGAGGGGCTTGCTCCGAACGTGGCAGCGCCCCCAAGCACCCCTGGTGTGCTCGCCAGCAACGCCCTGCGTGTCAGCTTGTTCATCAACGTTCCCCCAAAACATGTTGCCTGCTTCGCCCAGACCTGCCGGGTCTGGCTTGTTCACCATTTTTGAGGTTGCGCGACCCAGATCCGTTGATTCACATCAAGCGAGTCGCCGCCGAGTGCCGCTGGCGTCCGGCCATGTGCGGCTCAGACCCGCAGCACGTCGCCCTTCAACGAATAGAGGATCGCCACCACCTCGTTGATTTCGGTGCCGCCGACCCCCTGGCCCTGCATGGCGGCCACGAAGTCATCGATGGTGGCGATCAATTCCTGCTCGCTGATGTTCATCCCGGCATGCGCGGTGCGCAGATCGCGGCCCTCGTAGTGCTGAGGTCCGCCCGCGCCCATGCAGAAGAACTGCGCACCCATCCGTTTCGCGTGGGCCAGGTCCTTGCCGCTGAAGCGGGGGGCCAGCAGTGGGTTGACGGCGTGGCGATCAACCGCGTCGTCAACGATGGCGGTGATCCCCTCGGACTCGCCGAGTCTTTGGTAAAGCGATGGCGTCATGGTGATCTCCTGGTTTCATTGCTGCCGGATCAACCACGAGTCGTACTCGATGGATCCCGGGTCCGGGGCGGTGTCGCCGAGCGCCTGGTCGATGGCCGAGTCGAGGCGGGCGAACGCATCGGGCGTCAACATCGCGGGCAGCGTCAGCGTCGCTGTGCCGTAGGGGGGAATCAGGATGGAAATCTGTTGCGTGGTCATGGTGCACTCCTGTTGGATGTCGCGGGTCTTGGGCAACCCGCGGACCACAGCATCGCCATCCGGTGTTCCTGAAACGTTCCCGGCCGCCGAGGGCATTGCGCTTGCCGGCCGGGCGCCGCACACTTGATCCACCATGGTTCTGTCCCACGCCATCGAAGAATCCGAGCCGGCCAGTCACCTCGAAATCCGCCTGTTGGGTGGGTTCTCGGTGTCGATCGACGGCGCCGAGCTCGCTCCCGAGCGATGGCCCAGCCTGCGCTCGGCCCAGCTGGTGCAACTGCTGAGCCTGGCGCCGCAGCGGCGCCTGACACGCGACCGTGTCGTCGACACGCTGTGGCCGCAACTGGAGCCCGACGCCGGCGCAGCGAACCTGCGCAAGGCCGCCCACCACGCCCGGCAGGCCCTCGGCCGGCACGACGGTGTGGTGTTGCACGGCGGCGAGGTGGTGCTGTGGGCCCATGGCCGGGTTGCCGTCGACGTCGACCGCTTCGAGCTACTCGCGCAGGCGGCGCTCGCCGGCGGGGAGTGCGAGGCTTGCGCACAGGCGGTCGACGCCTACGCCGGCGACCTGCTGCCGGGCTCGACCTACGAAGCCTGGGCCGAACCGGCACGCGAACGGCTGCACGCACGTTTCATCGCGCTGCTTCGGGCCAGCGCTCAGTGGGAGCGCCTGGCCCGGGTCGAGCCCACCGATGAGCCCGCCCACCGCGAACTGATGGCGCGCGAGTTCGCGGCCGGCAACCGGGCGGCCACCGTGCGCTGGTACGCACACCTGCGCGAGGCGCTCGAACGGGAACTCGGCGTCGCACCCGGTCGCGACACCGAGACCCTGTACGAGCAATGTGTCGCGGGCCTGCAGCCAGCGGGTCCGGCCACCATCGGGCGGGCGTTGCTCCGTGCCCAGGCCGTGGCCTGGCTGGGAATGAGCGCCACCGAACGGCCCGGCGGCATCGTGCTGCGCGGCCCCGCCGGCATCGGCAAGACCGCTTTCTGCCGCGAACTCGGTGCGCTGGCCCGGGAGCGCGGCTGGAAGGTCGTTCCCGTGGACGCCGCACAGCCCGGACGCACCTATGCGGTGATCGCCGCCTTGACCGAACGGCTGGTCGTGTCCGACCGCGGCATGCTCGACCGCATCGGCGCACCGGCGCGCTCGGTGCTGGCCCAGCTCAGCCCACTCGCGGCGCCCGCCGCCGCCCTGGCCGGTCCGCTGGGGCGGCACCAGGTGATCGGCGCGCTGAGGCGTCTGCTGCTGGCCGCCTCGGGTGGTGGCGACGTCATGGTGCTGGTGGACGACGCACACCTGATCGACGACGCCGATGCCGACGTGTTGATGCACCTGGCCTGCGCCGGTCCACCGGTGTGCGTGGTGCTGGCAACGCGCGCTCCCGCGCTGGGGTCGGCGCTCGCCCGCGGTGTGTCACGCCTGGTCGGCAGCGGCGTCATGCAGGCCCTCGATCTTGAGCCGCTGGACGAGGACGAGGCCCGTCGGCTCGTGGTCCAGGCAGCACCGTGTCCCTTGTCCGAACAGAATGTGTCGCACATCGTTCGCGTGGCCGAGGGCAACCCGTTTGCCGCGATCGAGCTGGCGCGCTGCGCAGAATCCTCCGGCGCGCGCCTGCCCCGCAACGTCGCCGAAGCCATCCTGGCCCGTCTGTGCGATGTGCCCGACGCGGCGCTGGCGTCGCTGAAGTGGATGGCCCTGGCCGGCGACGCCTTCGACCCCACCACGGCCGCAGCCCTGACACCAGACACCGAGGCACATGCGTTTGCGGCGCTGGACCTTGCGCTGGCCGCGGGCGTGCTGGTGCTGGCCGGCACGGGCTACCGGTTTCGGCACGACCTGGTGCGCCAGGTCCTGATCGAGCAGATCCCGCCGCATCAGCGATTGAAGATGCACCGCCAGGCGGCGCAGCGCCTGAGCGAACTCGACGCCGCGCCGGCCCTCGTGGCACGCCACTGGCTCGACGGCGGCAACCCGCGCGACGCCGTGCCTTGCTTTCTTGCGGCGGCGCGCGATGCGGTGCGGCTGGCCGCCTTCAGTGACGCGCTGCGTCATCTGGAGCCCGTGCTGGCCTTCGAGGCCGGTCATGCCGAGGCGCTGCGTTTGCGCGCCGAGGCGCTGGACGCCATGGGAGACCCGGCGGCGGTGGCCGCGTACCGGACGGCCGCCCTTGCAGCCGACGAGCCGACGTCGCACAACCTGCGTGCCAAGGGCGCCCTGGCGCTGATCAAGCAGGGCGACCCGAAGGGCGCGCTCGAAGAGCTGGTGGGCGTCAGGCCGAACAGTGTGGACGGACGGCTGTGCGAGGCGCTGACCTACAGCGGTGCCGCGGCCCTGGGCGCGGCCGACCCGGCCATGGGCACGCGCAAGGCGGCCGAGGCCAGACGGCTGGCCCTGCAGGCCGGCGATGTCTCGGCCATCGTGACGGCCTCGTGGGCCCAGGCGGCGGCGGCGCACGCCCGCGGGGAACTGCACCAGAGCGTCTGGGCCGACCTGCAGGACACCCGCCAGCTGCCGCACCTGGCCATGCGCGTGTTCGACGGGCAACTCTGCATCCTGCAGCGCTTTCTTTACGGCGCGCGGCCCTATCCCGAGGTCATCGCCTTTGCACAGGGGCTGGCGGACGAAGCCGTCCGGATCGGCGCCGCGCGAGGACACGCTTTTGGCGTCACCTTGCGCGGCGAGGCCGAACTGCTGGCCGGCGATCTGGCCGCAGCCGAGGAGCACCTGACACTGGGTGCGCGCCTGCACCATGCCATCGGCGGCGCGACCGGCGAGGCGTTTTCGATGCAGCGGCTGGCCGAGGTCGCGATGTACCGCGGGCGGTTCGACGACGCCCGTTCCCTGATCGACGAGGCGCTGGACCTGGCGCGGCAAACCGACATCGGCTTTCACCTGCTGGACCGGATCTACGGGACGCGCATCCGCCTTGCCCGCCATCCGACCGCCGCGCTGCATGCGCTGGAAGATGCCCGCGAGGCCGTGCGCGGCCCACTGGAGACCTGCCCCGGTTGCCGCATCACGTTCGCGGTGCCGGCGGCGATCGCCGCGGCGCGTGCGAAGCGCCTCGATCTGGCCGAGGCGTACGCCGGCCAGACGGCCTATCTGGCGGACGTGGTGATGCGCTTGCCGGCTTGGCACGCGGCGCACGACGAGGTGCTCGGTCACATGGCGGTCGCTCGCGGCGAGGGCGCGCACGTGGCCGCCGCGCGCTTTGCAAGCGCCGCTGCGCGCTTTCGTGGCGCCGGCCACCCGATCGATGCGCTGCGCTGCGAGCGGCTCGCGGTGGCTGCCGAATCGGGCGAAGCGGAGGAAGTTGGCGCTGCTTGAGTGTTGGCCGGTTTCGCTGGCGCTGTATCGCACGCTTCCCGATTACATGCAGCTGGCCACGGCTTTGCCCGCGTTCAACCCTTCTGGCGCCCCGCTTTCACAGCCTTGCCCTTGCCCGCCGGCGCCTTGAGCTGCCCCTGTGCCTGCTCCAGCCACAGCAGGGTTTCGGTGTGCGAGAGGAAGCGCCGTAGGTAGTGCGGCGAGAGCTCGCGCATGAGGCCGAGGGTGCGCAGCACGAGCATGTGGGAGTTGAGCGGGCCGGCGTTTTCGGGGGCGCGGTGCGTGGCCTGCACCACGGCCGCTTCGGCGCCCAGGCGCTCCCAGGTTTCGCGGAAGCGCTGGGCGCTGCGGAGGTCGGGCCACTTGTCGCCGTTTGATTTGTGGCCGCCTGCCGCGGCCTGGCTGGCCTGGGCGATGTGGGCGTTGAGGGCTGCGAGCGGGGAAGGTGCCACCCGCTGCGCTGGGCCCACTCCTTCCCCCTTTGGGGGAAGGCCGGGATGGGGGCCGCGCGCCGGCGATGCACTCGAACATCCGCCCCCTCCCCTGCCCTCCCCCAAAGGGGGAGGGAGAAGATCAGGGCCGGTGGGCTGGGTGTTCATGGCTTGGCGGTGGCAGCCGTTGCAGGCTGCGAAAGCGCGGCCGTGCTGGCCGTGGGCGCGGCGCGGGGCACGGGGGCCATTTCCACGCGGCGGTTCAGGGCGCGGCCTTGTTCGTCGGCGTTGCTGGCCACGGGTTGCTCGGCGCCAAAGGCGGCGCTGAACACGCGCTGGCGCGGCATGCCTTCTTTGACGAGGGTACGCGTGACGGTGAGCGCGCGCTGGGCCGATAGCTCCAGGTTGTCTTCGAAGCGTTGGTTCGGGCCTTTGACGATGGGCTTGTCGTCGGTGAAACCGCTCACCATGAGCATCTCGTCGCGCTCGCCGAGGTACACCTCCAGCGGCGGCACCAGGCTTTTCAGCAGTTGCTGACCTTCGGGGCGCAGTTGGTCGGAGTTGAAGTCGAACAGCACGCTGCCACTGATGCCGATGCGGCCGTTGTTGAGCGTGACGCGGCCGCTCTGCAGCGGAATGGCGAGCGCTTTTTCCAGCGCCATGCGGCGGGCTTCTTCCTGCTGGCGTTTGGCGATCTCGGACTGCAGGTTGGCCATCAGGTCCATCTGCACCAGCAGCACGCCGATCAGGATGAGCACGAACGCGCCGACCACGCCGGACATGAGGTCACCGAACACGGCCCAGACGGGCGCGGTCTCACCGAGGCCGTCGTCGATGGCGGTGTCGTCCACGCTGCTGCTCATCGGACGACCCTCCGTGCTGCGCACTGCGGGGCTGAGCGCCTTCGGAACGGCCGGGCGGCGCTCATCACGCGGCTCCTTGAACGGCGGGTGCGGCTGGCGCAGCTTTGGCGACGGCAGGTTTGTTGGCACGCAGCAGGCGCATGTCTTCCACGATGCCTTGCTGCGCGCTGATGCTGAGGTCGATCACCTCGCGCGCCTGCGCCACGTAGTAGGCGAGCTGTTCGTCGCTGCGCGCCATGTGCTGGCCGATGGCACCTTCCACGCGCTGCAGGCCGTCGACGAGCTTTTCGTTCGTGCTGCTGAACCGCTCGACCCCCTGCTGGAAGGCCTGGCCCAGGGCGGCGAGTTCGGCGGCGCTGGTGGCCATTTGCGCGGTCTGCTCGTCGGCCCTGCCCGCCTGGGCGCCCAGGGTCTGCGCGAACTGGGCGCCGGTCTGGTTGAGCACGGTGGTGGCCGACGCGACCAACGATTCGATGGCAGCGCGCTGCTCGCCGGTGGTCTGCTGCACGTTCTGCAGCAGGCTGCTGATGTGGGCCACCAGCTCGGAGCGCTCTTGCAGGGCGAGGTTGTCGCGTTCGGTGAGGCGGCTCATTTCGCCGCGCAACTGGCCAATGACTTCGGCCGCGGCCTTGGGCGCCTCGGACGCCGTTTCGAGCAGGCGCGACATGGGTGCTTCGAGCGAGGTGCCGAGCGTGGCCAGGTGCTCGGTGACGGCGACCTGCAGCTCGCCCAGGCGCTGCACCGCGGCCTGGCCGCGCGCGGCTTCTTCGCTGCGCAGGGTTTGCAGGTGAGTGCTTTCGTCTGTGCGCAACGCGCTGAGTTCGCTGCGCCACAGGGCGGCCAAATCGTCCATGCGCTGGCCGTGTTGTTGCGTCCACAACGCTTCGGCCTCGGTGCGGGCCAACACCAGCGCTTCGCTCTGCGCCAGCAGGCGGGCCACGCTGTCCATGCTGCGCGTGGCCTGCTCGATGGCGCTGTGCTGGATGGCGTTGGCGGTCTGCTCCAGCGTCTGGCAGACGGCCTGCTGCTGTGCGAGGTGGTGCTCGCCCACCTGCTGCCACTCGGCCTGCAGGCCGCTGGCCATGCCTTGCAGCGCGGCGGTCCACGCGGCTTGTTTGAGCGCTTCGGCCTGGGCCTGCTCGCTGTGCTGCTGCGCCGTGGCTTGCTGCACGTTGGCCAGCAGCTGGGCGGCACGGGTTTCGAAGCTGGTGTTGAACTCGGCCAGCGCCTGGCCCAGGCCGCTGACGAGTTGCTCGCTGGTGCGGGCGTGGTTCTGCAGCGCGCTGGCCCAGCCTTCGGCCACACTGCCGGTGGTGGCGGCGAACTGGGTGGAGAGGCCGGTCAGCTGCGTCTGCACCGCCGCGCTCACGCGCTCGTGCAGGCGGGTGGACTCTTGCGCGATGGCGGCCATGGCGTTTTCGACCACGGGTTGGATGCTCTCGCCCGCCATCCGCGCGCTGGACGACAGGCTCTCGCTCAGCGCCTGCGCCACCGACTGGCCCAGGCCCGTGTAGGCGGCAGCGGCCTCGCGGTGGAACTGGTCTTGCCGCGCGCTGAGTTGTTGATCGAGCTGCTGGTGGCGGCGCTCGACCTGCTCCATCAGCGCCTGCAGCTGGGTGACGACCTGGGGCAGCGCGTCGGCCTGGCGCTGCAGGGCGGCGAAGGTGTGATCGCGGTTCTCTGCGGCGATGAAGGCGGCGGTGAAGGGGCGCAGCGCGCCGGCGGTGTGTTGCTCCAGCGCGCGGGCCACGTCCAGACGCTCGCGGCGGGCGATGGCCGACATGAGGCCCAGCATGGCCGAGCTGGCCACACCGGCGACCGAAGTGCCAAAGGAAATGCCCAGGCCCTTGATGGGCGCGGCCAGCGCGCCACGGATGGCGCCCAGATCGGCCGAACCTTCGAGGGCGAACACGGCGCCCTTGAAGGTGACCACCATGCCGAGGAAGGTGCCGAGCATGCCGAGCATGACCAGCAGGCCGATGAGGTAGGGCGTGAGCGCCAGGCCGGGCAGCGCGCCGCGCCCGCTCTCGACGCGCTGGCGCACGGCGTTTTGCAGCGGCGCTGGCACGCGGGCCAGCCATTCGGCCAGGCTGCCCAGCGGCTGCGGGATGTGGGCGAGCGCATGGGCCAGACCGGTGGAGGCGCCGCGGAAGCGGTGGATTTCCTGCGCGCCCACCAGGTAGGCGACGGCGATGGCCACCGTCATGCCCAGGGCAAGCCAGCTGGCGGTGCCGACGAAGCCGACGCCGACCCAGGCGATGGCGAACAGGCCGAGCAGGAAGGCGCCTGTGAGCAGGGCGCGGCTGGAGAAGGAGGAGGAGGAAGGCATGGCTGGTGTTTTCAAAGGCTCAGATTCGGTGTGGGGCGTTGGCCTGGCGCTTTGGGCGGGGGGAGAGCCCCTCACCCCAGCCCTCTCCCCAGAGGGGCGAGGGGGTTAAGGCACGGTGCGCCGCTGGGTGGGCGTCTGGCGCATCTCTGCGGAGCGGCGAGGGAGTCGAGGCACGGTGCGCCGCTGGACTGGCATTCAGCCCCCTCTCCCGCTGGCGGGAGAGGGTTGGGGTGAGGGTGGCCGCGCGAAGCGGCGCAGGGGGAGCTCATATATCCAGGGCCTCGATCATTCCAACGACCGGTTGCAAACGGTGGTCGAGTTCGGCGAACAGGGTCTGCTCCAGTTCGGTCTCGAATCCCTGCAGCCAGCGGAGGTCTTGGGGGGTGTCGGACGCGGCGGCGGCCTGGCGCAGCGCCGTGAACCGCGCCTTCAGGAAGGCGGGCACGTTGTTCAGCAGGCGCTGCTCGCGCCCACCGAGCATGTCGTCCAGCGCGGCGTCGAGCGCGGCGAGCTGGGCCAGACGGGGTGTGCCTTGGGCCAGCGTCTGGCGCACGTGGCCGCGCAGCGCGTCCACGCTCATTTCCATGCGGCGCTGCTGGTCCTGGTAACGCTGCAGGCAGAGGGCGAACTCGGTGTCGAGGTCGTCCGGGTCGGGCTTGTGCTTGGCGTCGCGCGTGCTGATGGACTGGCTGAGCACGGCGCGCACGCGCTCCAGCTCGGCCTGCAGCGTGGCGGCGGTGGCGGCCGGCTGGCCGGGTGAGCGGGCGGCTTGCCGGCCGGCGGCGGCGATGGCTGCGTGCGCCGAACTCAGGCCGATGGCGTCGGCCACGTTGAGCCACTGCCCCAGGCGCTCGGCCACGTCCTGCCGCGCCGCGTCGCCGGGCACGGGCGCGCCTGCGGGCAGAAAGCCCGCGAGCTGGCGCACAAGGCCTGAACGATGGAGGTTGCTGCGCAAGAAATACCTTCCTTCGCGCCCCAACGGGGCGCCATCCACATCATGAAATGGGTTGAGGTGCGGGCCACGGGGCCTGCACCGGCACTGACCTGGCTCGGGCCGCTGGCAGTGGCACCTGAGCGGTGGCCCGAACGGGGCCTCAAACGCCTGTCAGTGGGGGTTTCGCGTGCCTGGGCACGCGTTGCCGGACCGGGTTCCGTCCTCTGGGACGGTCCGGGCGGCAGGACGACATTAGAAACGATCCGGGCGGCCCGTTTGTAACCGGCGGTCCGGGCCGGGTTCGGATTCAGACCACCAGCACGGCCCGGAAATCGTTCACGTTGGTGTGGGTGGGCCCGGTGATGACCAGGTCGCCCAGCGGCTCGAAATAACCGTAGGCGTCGTTGCGGGCCAGGTGGTCGCTGATCTTCAGGCCCAGCGCGGCGGCGCGGGCCAGCGTGTCGGGCGTGACCAGCGCCCCGGCGTTGTCTTCCACGCCGTCGATGCCGTCGGTGTCGGCGGCGAGCGCCCACACACCGGCCTGCCCGCCCAGCGCCTGGGCCAGGCCCAAACAGAATTCGCCGGCACGCCCGCCCCGGCCCTTCTTCTGGCCTTCGGCGCGGGGACGCACGGTGACGGTGGTTTCGCCGCCGCTGAGGATGACGCAGGGTTTGGCGAAGCTGCTGCGGCACAGCGCCGTGGAGCGCGCCAGCGCGGCGTGCACCTTGCCGACTTCGCGCGACTCGCCTTCGATCTCGTCGCTGAGCACGACCACGTTCAGGCCGAGCGCGCGGGCCTCGTCGGCGGCGGCGTCCAGGCTTTGTTGTGGGGTGGCGATCAGGTGCGTTTCAAGGCCAGCGAGCGCGGCGTCACCCGGCTTGGGCGTTTCGAGCGCGCCGCTCTCCAACTGCTGCTTCACAGCGGGCGGCACCTCGATGGCGTAGCGGCGCAGGATGTCCAGCGCCTCGGCGCAGGTGGATCCGTCGGCCACGGTGGGGCCGCTGGCGATCACGCTCACGTCGTCGCCCGGCACGTCGCTGATCGTGAGCGTGACCACGCGGGCCGGCGCGCAGGCCGCGGCCAGGCGCCCGCCCTTGATGGCCGAGAGGTGCTTGCGCACGGTGTTCATCTCGCCGATGTGCGCGCCGCTGTCCAGCAGCTGCCGGTTGATGCGCTGCTTGTCTTCCAGCGTGAGGCCCTCGCAGGGCAGCGTGAGCAGGGCCGAGCCGCCGCCGGAGATGAGACACAACACGAGGTCGTCCTTCGTCAACCCCTCGGTCAGCTTCAGGATGCGCTGCGCGGCTTCGAGCCCCGCCGCGTCGGGCACGGGGTGCGAGGCTTCGACCACCTCGATGCGCTGCGGCAGGCTTTCGGGGCGCGGGGGGATGTGGCGGTAGCGCGTGACGACCAGGCCCGAGAGCGGCGCGTCGGCCGGCCACAGCGCCTCCACCGCCTGCGCCATCGCACCACCGGCCTTGCCCGCGCCGAGCACCAGGGTGCGGCCCTTGGGTGGGGGTGGCAGGTGGGCGGCGGTGTTGTGCAGCGGCAGGGCGCGCTGCACGGCCACGTGGTACAGATGGCGCAGCAGGGCGCGGGGGTTCTGGGTGCTGTGCTTCATGCGTAGGGGCCGGGCTGGGTTGAACGGGCTGGGTTGAGCGGACTGGGCTGAGAATGGGCAACTGCCGCCATTGTCACCACACTCCCCACGCTCACGCCATGCCCAGCCTGCTGATCCACCACGCCACCTGCATCGCCTGCCTCGACCACGCCGACCCGGCGCAGGGCCGCGAGCTGGCGGACGCGTCCCTCTTCGTGCGCGACAACGTCATCGAATGGATCGGCCCCGCCGCCGAGCTGCCACCCGCGCTGCGCGACGAGGCCGTTGACACCATAGACGCGCGCGGTCACCTCGTCACGCCCGGGCTGGTGAACACGCACCACCACATGTTCCAGTCGCTCACGCGGGCCATTCCCGGCGTGCAGAACGCCGAGCTGTTCGGCTGGCTGCGCGGCCTCTACCCGATCTGGGCCGGGCTCACACCACAGATGGTGCAGGTCTCAACCCAGGTGGCCATGGCCGAACTGCTGCTGTCGGGCTGCACCACCAGCAGCGACCACCTGTATATCTACCCCAACGGTGTGCGGCTGGAAGACAGCATCGAGGCGGCGCAGCGCATCGGCATGCGTTTCGTGGCCACGCGCGGCAGCATGAGCGTGGGCCAGAGCGCGGGCGGCCTGCCGCCGGACCGCGTGGTAGAACAAGAAGACGCGATCCTGAAAGACAGCCAGCGCCTGATCGAGACCTGGCACTGCGCCACGCACGGCGCCATGCTGCAGGTGGCGCTGGCGCCGTGTTCGCCGTTTTCGGTGAGCCCCGACCTGATGCGCCAGAACGCCCTGCTCGCGCGCAGCTTCAAAGGCCAGGGCGTGCGCCTGCACACCCACCTGGCCGAGAACGACCACGACATCGCCTACAGCCGCGAAACCTTCAACAAGACGCCCGCGCAATACGCGCAGGAGCTGGGCTGGCTGGGCGACGATGTGTGGCACGCGCACTGCGTGAAGCTCGACGACGAAGGCATTTCGCTCTTTGCCGCCAGCCGCACCGGCGTGGCGCACTGCCCCTGCAGCAACATGCGCCTGGCCTCCGGCATCGCGCCGGTCCGCCGCATGCTGAACGCCGGCGTGCCCGTGGGCCTGGGCGTGGACGGCAGCGCCAGCAACGACGCGGCACACATGGTCAACGAGGCACGACAAGCGATGCTGCTTGCCCGCGTGGGCCGCGCCTTGATGCCGCCCGAAGCCCGCGACGGAAAAACCTTCTTCGGCTGCGACCTCGGCCCGGCCGAAATGACCGCGCGCGACGCGCTGCGCATCGCCACGCGCGGCGGCGCGCAGGTGCTGGGGCGCCAGGACATCGGCCACCTGGCCGTGGGCATGTGCGCCGACTTCGCGCTGTTCGACCTGCGCACGCTGGGCTTCGCCGGCGGCGCCGTGCACGACCCCGTGGCCAGCCTGCTGCTCTGCGCCAGTCCGCCCGCGGCCTACACCGTGGTCAACGGCCGGGTGGTGGTGCGCGAAGGCCAGCTCACCACCGTAGACCTCGGGCCGCTGGTGGAGCGCCACAACCGGCTGGCGCTGGCACTGGCCGAAGCCGCGCGTTGAAGCGCTGCGGGGGACTTCCTACACCATCGTCGCTATAAAAAGCCACACACACGAGGCCCAGCGCAGCGCGGGGCTGCGCTCGGGTGAGCGCCAGAGCGCGGCCACCAGGAACAGGTTGTAGGGCAAGGGCAGGAAATGCAGCACGGCGGCCAGGCCGGCCGGGCCGTCCTGCGAGACGATCGCCAGCGCCACGAAGGTGGCCAGCACATTGACCAGGCTGCCCACCAGAAGCGTGTCGCGCCAGAACAGCGCGAGCACTGGCACCTCGCCCCGCCACCGGCGCGCCAGGAAGCTCAACACGGTGACCGCCCCCACGCGCACGGGCCGGCGGCGCGCCCGCGCTTCTCGCCGCGCACCGGCGTGCCAACGCGGTTCATGGCAGGCGCAGCGGCCGGTCTTCGAACTCGGTGTTCAGCACCACGGTGCTGGTGGTGCGCGCCACGCCGGGGATGGCCTTGATCTTGTAGAGCACGTCCTCCAGCGCGCGGGCATGGGTGGTGCGGATCTTGGCCAGAAAGTCGTATTCGCCGGCCACACTGTGCAGTTCCAGCACCTCGGGCATCTCGCGCAGCAGCGGCGCCACCTCGCGGCAGTGGATGCCACCGTCGTTGCGCACGGCCACGAAGGCCGTGAAACGCAGGCCCACGCGGTCCGGGTCGACGCGCAGCGAGAAACGCTCGATCACCCCACGCTCCAGCATCTTCTTCACCCGCTCGTGCACGGCCGCGGTGGACAGGCCCACCTCGGAAGCCACGTCGGCGTAAGAACGACGGCTGTCCGAGCTCAAGGCCGTCAAAATTCTTGAGTCAACGTCATCGAGCTGAATATTTGCTTGCATACCGACCCAATTCTGTTCAAAATCTGGTTCCTGCAATTTCTACCAAAAATTATCTTCCAGGAGCCACAAAATGCCAGCCATTCTCAAGAACCCAGGGCTTGAAGGCCAGACCATGCGCCTAGCCGGCGCCCTGCTGATTGTCTACCTGGTATGGGGCACCACCTATTTCGCGATCGACGTGGCGATGCAGAGCCTGCCGCCGCTGCTCATGAATGGCGCGCGTTTCGTGCTGGCGGGCGCGGTGATGCTGGCGTATGCGCGCTGGCAGGGCCAGGCCTGGCCCACGGCGGCGCAATGGCGCGGCAGCGCGCTCATCGGCGCGCTCATGGCCTTCGCCGCCATGGCCCTGGTGGTGTTGGCGCAGCGGCTGGGCATCGGCTCGGGGCTGATGGCCACGGTGGTGACCACCATGCCCATGTGGCTGGCGCTGTGGACCCGCTGGGGCGGCGAGCCGGTGCCGCTGACCAGCTGGATCGGCCTGGTGCTGGGCGCCACGGGCGCGCTGGTGCTGGCGCTGGAGGGCGACTTTTCCAGCACCGTGCTGGGCACGCTGTGCGCCTTCGGCGCGCCGCTGGCCTGGAGCCTGGGCTCCTACGCTTCGCGCAAGATGGCCCTGCCCGCGCCCGCCATGGCCTCGGGCGCGCAGTGGCTGGTGGGCGGCCTGCTGGGCTTGCTGGTGGCGGCGCTGTGGGAGCCGGGCGCGCAGCGGTTCCAGTGGAGCCAGGTCACGGCCGCATCGGGCGCGGCATGGCTGTATCTGGTGGTGATGGGCACCCTGGTCACGCTCAACGCCTACCTGTGGCTGCTGAAGAACAGCTCGGCCGCGCTGGCCGGCAGCTACTCGTTCGTCAACCCGGTGGTGGCCTTGTGTGTGGGCGTGCTGCTCGGGGGCGAGCAGCTCACCGGCTGGGTGTTCGTGGCGATGCCGCTGATCCTGGTGGCACTGGCGCTGATCCTGTATGGGCGCGAAGCGCTGGCCTGGGCGGGTGCGCTGCGCCGGCCTTTCAAAGCGAACCGTTCGGCAGCGAAGGCGTGAACGAGCCCGGGCACACGGCCGGCCTTCGCGTCAGCCGACCTTGACGGTGAACACCTTCTTCACGGCTTCCGGCAACGGGCCGAAGCTCTGCTCCATTTGTGGCTCCAGCCAGTTGACCACCAGATACCGCATCGCTTCGGGCTGGCGATGGAAGCCCGACGCCGCGGCGGTTGATCGGGTCCTGGACCGGTCGTGAGCGACCGTCTGGGCCAGCCTTCGGATCCTGTGGGTGGCCGTGGTGGACACCCACTCCAGGTAACCCGGTGGGGGGTGGTTCCGGTAGGCACGGATGACCTCGAAGGTGAGGTCGTCGAGCACACCGACCACCAGGTTGTCCACGTCTCCCTTGAGTCGGTCCAGCATTTCGCGGGGCGTGGCCATCGGGTTCCTGCGGAAGTGCGCTGGCCCTTTGAGCGGTTTGAAGAGGCCGACCCGCATCACCACTCCGTCGTCGCCAGTCGGCGGTCTTCGGCCTGCTGGCGACCGATCACCATGAGCTGCTCGGCAAGGTCGACCGTGCGCGGCGCATCGGCCCCCAGGCCGACCGCCAGGCGCATGAGCTCTCCGCAGGTGGCATCGATGGCCAGCTCCAGCGACTGCTCGTCGGCGCGGGACAGGTCGGGAAGCCCTTCGCCGCCGCCCGAGAAATGGCGCGCCGCCAGCCAGGAAAACAGGGCATCGTTCAGGCGCAGCATCATCGGCACCGTTCGCCACGGCACGCCCAGCAGGTTCCGGGGCTCGATGGCCGTGGCCGCCAGCAGCCCCAGGGCTTCGTCCAGCAGGCGGGCGTAGCGCAGCCGCCAGGCGCGCGTCGCCAACATCTGTTTGTAGTCCAGCCCCGAGGCCAGCACCAGCAGGGCACTGAGCTGCAGCAACAGGTGCCCCCACTGCACGGACTGCATGTCCGCGCACAGCTCCACCTCGAACCCGGCCCGTTCAAGGCGGGGCCGCCATTGGCGGGTCTGCGGGGTGTCGCTCAGGTAGAGCTTGCGGTTCGTCTTTGCCGCCCGCCGCTGGCCCAAGGGCTGCGCCGGATCGAAGCCCATGACGCAGCGAATCCACCGAAGCTGGGGGGCCGCGTGGGCGGCCCACGCCAGGCGGCGGATGCCCGGTTGCAGCGCCACCACAGGCGTGGCTTTCGGCAGCAGACGCTGAAGCAGCATGGCCGACTCCAGGGTGTCGTCGGGGTCCACCGCGAACAACACGAGATCGGATCTGCCGGCCATGTGGGTACCGGCCGGATGCGGCGCGCCATCGTCGAGCAGGCTTTTCAACTCCTGCACGAAGTCGACGCGGACCCCGCAGTCGCGCAGTGCTTCCCCGATATGGCGTGCTGGTGCTCCGGTGCCAACGACCAGCACGTTGGGAATGGGTTCTTCCATCGATTGAAGTCCGTCAAGTGGCAAACGTTTGCACGTGTGGATGCGGCCGGACATCGCGACGGTCATTGCCGACGAGGCTTCGTCCGCCTGGATTCCGAGATGGCAAACACGTTCTCAGGCTGTCACAGTGCATGAGGCATCGCCTCGCCACCGTTCCAAGCAGGGGCCCGACTGTGCTCGAATTATTTTTGTTCGACTGTCAAACAATTGACAGTCTGTGGATAACTATTCATTAATATTAATATTTATTGGCGATCCGTGATGTTTACCCATGATCGACATCCGCCCAGGTTTTTCCACCCATGAAGTCCAGCCCTCTGCATCTCAAACTTCAAGCCGACAGGTGGTACCGGGCCTGCCCAGCCGAGCTGCAGGCGGCCCTGGTGAGGCTGTCGCGCCCCATGCGGTTGTCCGATGGCCAGGAGCTCTTTCAGCGCGGTGAAGGAGGCAGCGGCCTCTGCTGCGTCATTGGCGGTGCGCTGCTGATCAGCAACGTGAACGCGGACGGCCGGGTGGCGGTGCTCTCTCAGGTGGAGCCCTGCCAGTGGCTGGGCGAGATCGCGACCCTGGACCGTGGCCCGCGCCACTTTTCTGCCCACGCCATAGGGAACACCGAAGTCCTCTTTGTGCCGGGGGACGCCCTGGAGTCGTGGCTCAACCAGCACCCGCTGTGCTGGCGGGACATCGGCGTTCTGGCGTGCAGCAAGCTCCGGGTGGCGCTGGACTCGATCCAGGAGACGGTCTTCCTGTCGCTGGAGCAACGCATTCTCAAGCGCCTGGAGCGGGTGGCCACGGGGTATGGAAGCCGGGTGACGCCCAGCCGGCGGGTCAAGGTGCCGCAGGAAGTGATCGCCCAGATGATGGGCGTGAGCCGGCAGAGCACCAACAAGGCTCTGAAAGCGCTGGAAGAGGCAGGGCTGATTTCACGCAGCTACGGGATGGTGGAACTGCACGGCGCGCGCCCCCAGACACAGCAACCCGTCGACGGCTCGTCCGCTCAGGCGGGGTGAAGTTGCTGCGGCCACCGCGCCGCCCCCAGCCCTGGCTCAGAGGCTGCGCAGGCGAGCCACCAGCCAGCGGCTGAGGTCCGCCACCTCGTCCATGCAGACCTCGTGCCCCATGGGGTAGCTGTGCCAGTCCACCGCGTACCCCAGGGTGGAGAGCAGGTCACGCGTGCCGTGCCCGCGCTCGATCACCACCACCTCGTCGTATTCGCCGTGGGCCAGGAAGAGCGGCACATCCACGCTGGCGGCGCTGCGCTCGGTGTCGGTGGTCCCGGCCAGCGGCAGGTAGCCCGACAGCCCCACCAGACCCGCCAGGCGCCGTGGTGCGCGCAGGCCGGCCAGCAGGCTCATGGCGCAGCCCTGCGAAAACCCCATGAGCACGGTGCGCTCGGGCGGCACACCGCGCGGCCTCGCGGTCCAGCAACTGCTGCACGATGGCCTGTGACGCGCGCAGCCCGGCCTCGTCTTCGCGGCGCGAGCCGTCGGGACCGGGTGGATAGATGTCGTACCAGGCGCGCATTTCGTAGCCGCCGTTGATCGAGACCGGGCGCACCGGCGCACTGGGGAACACGAAGCGCACCGGGCCGATGGCGGACAGGTCCAGCTCCTGGGCGATCGGCACGAAGTCGCTGCCGTCGGCACCCAGGCCGTGCAACACGACGATGCTCGCCACGGGCGGGGCGGCGGGGTCACCGCCGGTGACGAGTTCACGAATTTCGATGCGGTCAGGGAAGTTCATCGCGCCAGCATAGCGCGCGCGGCATCCGCACAAACCCCCATGGGTCTCTATCCCGTTTGGGAGGCGCCGCGGCGCACCCCGATCCCTACGCTTGTGGCTCAGATTCCGGTTCTTCCCACCCCTGACCCACGAGAGGCCTTTCATGTCCCCCACATCCCTCTGCATCCCGAAAATCCTGGTGGCGGCCGCGGCACTCACCCTGGCCGGCGCGGCGCACAGCGTTGAAAGCGGCGCCCCCATCACGCCCTTCGGCATCTTCGAATTCGGCGCCGGCATGCTGCCGCCGCCCTCCGATGTGGCCACCGTGGGCATTCGCGGTGCCGCCTACAGCGCCAGCGAGCTGCGCGACACCCAGGGCAAGGTATCGCCCGTGGGCATCAAGCTCAAGGTCCACAGCGCTTCGCTGGCCATCATCAAGACCACCGACATTCCGCTGCTGGGCGGCAGCTACGGCTTCGCGGCGGTGGTGCCGTATCTGGACATGTCCAACCAGCTGCGCATTCCCACACCGGCGGGGCCGCTGCCGCTCAAGGGCAGCAACGGCGCCGTGGGCGACGTGACCATCACGCCGCTGATCGTCAAATGGACGCCCTCGCCGGGCCTCTTCGTCAACGGTCGCGTGGAGCTGCAGTTGCCCACGGGCTCCTACAAGGCGGACCGGATCATCAACACCGGATCGAACCACTGGACCGCTTCGCCGGCACTGGCTTTCACCTACATCAATGCCGAAGGCTTCGAGGTCTCTTCAAACATCCAGCTCAACGTCCACGGCAAGAACAAGGACACGAACTACCGCTCGGGCATCGAGTACCAGCACGAGTTCGGGCTGGGCCAGCACGTCGGTCCCTGGACGCTGGGCGTCGGCGGCTACCTGTACCAGCAGCTCACGGACGACAAGCAGAACGGCGCGAAATTCCAGGACGGCAACCGCTCGCGCGTGATGGCCCTGGGCCCGGCGATCAGCTTCTTTGAACTGGGGTCGGACTGGCCCCTGATCTGGGCCCACGCCTACAAGGAGTTCGGTGCGCGCAACCGCAGCCAGGGCACCCAGTTCGCCGTGCGCGCGGCCTGGACTTTCTGAGTTCAGCGACCCCAGGCCTGACCGGAGCCCGACAGATGCGCTGCCGCCGACGACAGCACCAGCCGCACCAGATCGGACTGCCGACGCTGGCCGGTCTTGGTCTGGATCTGCTTGAGCTGCACCCGGGCCGTGCCCACGGAGACGCCGCGCTGCAAGGCGTAGTCTTCCACGGTGCTGCCGGTGGCGATGGCGCCCAGCAGGCGGGCCTCGGTCGGCGTCAGTCCAAACAGGCTCTCCAGCGCGCTCGCGGGCAGCTGCAGCACCTGGCTGGCCGAGGAGATCACCAGCATCAGCGCCGACGGATCGCCCGCCGCCTGCACGGCCACGTGCAAGGCCTGCGCGCCCTGCCCCACCCGCAGGTAGCCCACGCCCTGCCCCACCACGGCGCGCCGCGCCCGGGCCAGCTCGGCCAGCAGCCGCTGGGTCTCGGCCGGGTTGCGGCCGTTGAGGTGTTCGCCGCGCAGCGTCAGCGCCGCGTCCGGCCCGAGCAGGCCCACGGCGCTGCGGTTGGACCACTGCACGCGGCCGCTCTCGTCGCACAGCACGATGCCAAAACACAGGTTGTCCATCAGTTCGCGCAGCCGGTCGTCGCGTTCGACGGAGGTCTGCAGCTGGTCGGTGAGCAGGAAGGCCTGCCCCAGGTGGGGCGCCAGATCGGCCAGGCGATTGACGTGCTGTTCGTTGAAGTCGCTCGTGTCCTGCACCGCGCGGTGCAGCGCCAGCCCCAGGTACACGCCGCGCCCCACATCTTGCAGGGTGCCCAGGAAGCGGCCCAGCCCCAGGGTGGCCAGGCGCTGCTGCAGCATGGGGCGGGCTTCGTCGTCGGGATCGAAGAGCGTTTCGTCCCAGGCCACGCGGTCCAGCCCACGCAGCACACGCCGGTGGTCCAGCCGGGGGTTGTCGCCATCGGCCACACCGTCGGGCTCCATCACCCAGCGCGAGAGGGTGCGCGAGTCGCGTGCCGACCAGAAGATGCGGGCGCGGCCCTGCTCGAAACGAAAGGCCTGCACCACCGCGGAACAGGCCCCGGTGGACGCGCACAGCCGGTCCAGCGACTGCGCCCAGCGCGAAGGCTGGGCCGCGCTGGCGTACAGGTCCAGCAGCAGTTCGTCGGGCTTGCTCAGTTGAGCCGAGGGGCCATTCCACATATCGGTCTTTCGACGCCCAGCGTCATCGGTTCACACACCTTGGCCATGACTGACCAGACAACTTCCACCCTGCCGACCAGCGTAGCGAGCGCCGAGCCGTTTGCAACGGTGGATTCCCTCGTTCCTTTTCACACCCCAGAGTCTCGCCCATGAGCACCGACACCACCCTGCCGACCCTGATCCTTCACCACCCGCGCATCTGCACCCTGGCGGCCGACCGCCCCTGGGTGGAAGCAATTTCCGTGCGCGAAGGCCGCATCGTCGCCGTCGGCACGCTGAACGAAGCCCGCGCCGCGCTGCCCGGTGCGCCGGTGGTGGGGCTGCCGGGCGAGATGGTGGTGCCCGGCCTGCTGGACGTGCACAACCACTTCGTCTGGGCCGGGCGGGCCGAGCTGTACGAGGTGTTCGTGCCGCCCGTCTTCAGCCTCGACCAAGTGCTGGACGCGGTGCGCGACGCCGCCAGCCGCAAGGCGCCCGGTGAGTGGATCGTGGGCGGCATCTGGGGCTCGTCGCTGATCGGCCAGATCGACCGCGCCGCGCGCCTGCGGCTGGACGAGGCCGCTGGCGGGCGCCCGGTGATGCTGCGCGACGACTCGCACCACAACCGCTTCGTGAGCACGGCCGCCCTGAAGGCAGCGGGCATTCACCACGACACACCCGACCCGCTCAACGGCACCATCGTGCGCGACGCCGTCACCGGCGAGGCCACCGGCCTGCTGCTGGAAGCCGCCTGCGGCCTGGTGGAGCTGGCCGTGGCCCGCGCCATCGAGGCCGCGCCCCACCTCGACGTGCAAGCCGCCGCCCACGCGGTGAAGCGGCTCAACGCCTGCGGCGTGACCGGCATGCAGGAAGCGCTGACCACGCGCGCCGTGATGCGCGCCCTGAAGACACTGGACGACGAAGGACGCCTGAGCGCCTGGGTGATGGGCTCGCTGCCCATGACCGAAGCGCCGCTGGCCCCGGGCGAGATGCCCGAAGAACTGCTTGCCATGCGCGACGACTTCCGCTCCCCGCACTTCATGCCCGACACCGGCAAGATCTTCCTCGACGGCGTGCCCACCTCGCGCACCGCCGCCATGCTGGAGCCCTACCTGCCCGACGCGGTGCACGGCTGCTGCTTCCGGGGCGGCACCACGCTCACCGTGCCGCAACTGGCCAAGGTGCTGGCCGACGCCGAGCGGCGCGGCACCCGGGTGAAGATCCACTGCACGGGTGACGCTTCCACGCGCGCCGCGCTCGACGCCATCGACGTGCTGCGCAGCTTCAACGGCCCGGGGCTGCAACACCACATCGCGCACGCCAGCTTCATCGACCCGGCCGAGATTCCGCGCTTCGCCGAGCTCGACGTGGTGGCCGACCTGTCGCCGCCGCTGTGGTTCCCGAGCGTGATCATCGAGGCCATCCGCGCTACGGTGGCCCAGCCCATCGTCGACCGCATGGCGCCGATCCGCTCGCTGCTTGAAGCCGGCGCCCTCATCGCCGGTGGCTCGGACTGGCCCGTGGTGCCCGACCCCAGCCCCTGGCCAGCCATGCAGGGCATGGTGACGCGCCGCGACCCCAGCGGCCGGCTGGAGGGCGCGCTCTGCCCCGAGCAGGCCATCGGGGTGGAAGACGCCCTGCGCGCCTACACCATCAACGCGGCCCAGGCCATCGGGCTGGGCGATCGCACGGGCTCGATCGAGGTCGGCAAGTCGGCCGACCTCGCCGTGCTGGACCGGCGGCTCTTCAGCATCGATCCTGCCGAACTGGGCCAGACGCAGGTGCTGCAGACCTGGTTCGAAGGCCGCTGCGTGCACGAGAAATGAAACACCCCCGCCGCGCTGCGCGCGACCCCCTCAAGGGGGCGGCACTGGCCGTCCGGCAAAGCCGGCCCGGCGGTGCCCTGGGCTGCACCCTTTCATGCATCGGGGCGGCGCTCCGGCGCCATGGAGAGCTGATATGAACGACCCACGCCTGCCGGTGACCGTGCTCACCGGCTTCCTCGGCAGTGGCAAGACCACGCTGCTGCAGCACCTGATGCAGCGCGCCGAGTGGAAGGACACGGCCGTCATCATCAACGAGCTGGGCGAGACCGGGCTGGACCATCTGCTGGTGCAGCACGTGGCGCCCCACGTGCGCTTGCTGCAGAGCGGCTGCCTGTGCTGCTCGGTGCGCGATGACCTGACGCTCACCCTGGCCGACCTGCACGCGCGCCGCGCGCGTGGCGAGCTGCGCTTCGAGCGCGTGGTGGTGGAGACCACCGGCCTGGCCGACCCCATGCCGGTGTTGCACACGCTGGCCACGCACCCGGACACCGCGCGCCACTTCCGGCTGGCCGGCGTGGCGACGGTGGTGGACGCCCACAACGGCTTCGCCACGCTCGACCGGCATGAGGAGGCCCGGCGCCAGGTCGCAGTGGCCGACACCTTGCTGCTGGCCAAGACCGACCTGACGCCACTGGGTGCGCTGGAGCTGCTGGAGCAGCGCCTGGCGCGCCTCAACCCCAGCGCGCCCCAGCACCGCGTGACCCACGGCGCGCTGCGCTCGGAGCACCTGCTCCAGCTGGAGAACCCGTTTCTTTCGAAGCCGCAGCAGCGCCTGGGCGAGCCCCCTCGCATCGGCACCACCTGGCTGCTGCGCGGCACCGGGTCGCGCACCGAGTCGGTCTTCATGCGCTCGCTTAAGCCCCACGCCAGCGACATTCAGACCCAATGCCTGACCGTTGACGAGCCGTTCGAGGCCGAGGCCTTCCAGCACTGGCTCGCCCTGCTGACCGCCCTGCGCGGCGAACGCCTGCTGCGCTTCAAGGGCTTGATCCACATCGCCGAAACCCCCGACCACCCCCTGGTGGTGCACGCCGCGCAGCACCTGGTGCACCCGCCGGTGCCCTTGCCCGCCTGGCCCGACGCCGAGCGCCGTTCGCGGCTGGTGTTCATCACCCAGGGCATGGAGCCCGGGCTCATCGAAAACACCCTTCTGAAATTCACCGGCGCCCGCGCCACCCCCTCAGCTTTCTGACCCCCGCCCTCACCCACCACGCTTCCGGAGCCCCACCATGACTCACCAGAACCCCTTGCCCCCCTCCGCGCAACCCCGCCGCGATTTCCTGAAGACCTCGGTGGCGTTGACCGCCGCCAGCGCCCTGCCGGGCTTCGCCATCGCGCAGACCAAGCCACTGCGCATCGGCTACATCACCGCGCTGTCCGGCCCGCGCGCGCCCTTTGGCGTGGCCGATCAGTGGCACCTGGCCAAGGTGCGCGAACTGCTCAAGAACGGCCTGGAGGTGGGTGGCAAGCGCGTGCCGGTGGAGATCCTGCTGCGCGACAACCAGTCCGACCCCAACCGCTCGGTGCAGGTGGCCAGCGAGCTGGTGCTGCGCGAGAAGGTGGACCTGATGCTGGTGGAAGACGGCGACGCCTCCACACCCGCCGGCCAGCTCTGCGATGTGCACGGCATCCCGATGATCAGCACCATGTCGCCCTGGCAGGCCTTCCTGTTCGCACGCAACGGCAAGGTCAGCAAGGGCTTCCCGTTCTCGTTCCACTTCTTCTGGGGCGCGGACGATGTGGTCAAGACCTTCACCGCGCTGTGGGACAGCGTCAAGACCACCCAGTCGGTCGGCACGCTCTACATCGACAACCCGCCCGGCGCCGCCTTCGCCGACCCACTGATGGGCATGCCGCCGGCCCTGCGCAAGGCCGGTTACCGCGAGTCCACCGGTGGCTTCTTCAAGGTCGCCACCGACGACTTCAGCAACCCCATCGCGACCTTCAAGAAGGCCAACGCCGACATCGTCTCGGGCTTCATGTACGAGAGCCACTTCGCCACCTTCTGGAAACAGGCGCAGCAGCAAGGCTTCAAGCCCGAGGTCTGCACCGTGGCGGCGGCCTTCCTGTTCCCCAGCGCGCTAAAAGGTCTGGGCGCGGCGGGCAACGGCATGTCCACCGAGGTCTGGTGGACGCCCAGCTTCCCCTACCGCTCCTCGCTCACCGGACAGAGCGCCGCCGACTTCGCGGCCGAATGGGAAAAGGGCACCGGCAACCAGTGGACGCAACCGCTGGGCTACGCGCACGCCCTGTGGGAAGTGGGCCTGCACGCGCTCAAGACCGCGGGCGACCCGTTCGACCGCAAGGCCGTGCGCGACGCGATCCAGGCCACCAGCATCGACACCATCGTCGGCAAGGTGGACTTCAAGAACAGCCCGATCAAGAGCGTGGCCAAGACCGCGCTGGCCGGGGGCCAGTGGCGCCGCACCGCCGCCGGCGCGAAACACCCGTTCGAACTGGTGGTGGTGAACAACACGCTGGCGCCGGCCATCCCGCTGGGCGGCAAGCTCGAACGGCTCTCGCAGATCCAATGAGGCCCACCCCATGAGCTTGGAAGTCAGGGGCCTGTGCAAGGCCTACGGCCAGGTGGTGGTGGCCGACCAGATCGAGATCGATCTGTCGGTCGGCCAGTGCCTGGGCGTGATCGGTCCCAACGGGGCCGGCAAGAGTTCGCTGTTCCACCTGATCACGGGCACCGTGGCGGCGGACGCGGGTCACATCGCGCTGGACGGCAAGGCGCTCTCGGGCCTGCCGGTCCACCAGCGCGCCCGGCTCGGGGTGGCGCGTGCCTTTCAGGTGCCGCAACCCTTTGGCAATCTGCGGGTGTTTGACAACGCCCTGGCTGCGGCCACCTTCGCCGGGGGCCTGCGCGGTGAAGCCGCCGCCCAGGCCGCGAGCGAGGCGCTGCGCCGCTGCGGGCTGGAGGCCATGGCGCACAAGACCGCCGGTGCCCTGCCCCTGCTGGACCGCAAGCGCCTGGAGATGGCCAAGGCCGTGGCCTCGCAGCCGCGCCTGCTGCTGCTCGACGAGGTGGCCGGCGGTCTGACCGAGCGCGAGGTGCACCTGATGGTGGAGCTGGTGCACGAGCTCAAACAAAGCTACGCCGTGATCTGGATCGAACACATCGCCCAGGCGCTGCGCGCGGTGGCCGACCGCATCATGGTGCTGCACTTCGGCCGCAAGCTGCTGGAAGACGCCCCCGCGGAAGTGATGGACAGCGACATCGTGCGCGAAATCTACATGGGGGTGCCCGCCAATGCCGCTGCTTGAAGTGGACAACGTCAACGTCTTCTACGGCGACTTTCAGGCGATCTCGGGCGTGAGCCTGGCGCTGGCGGCGGGCGAGGTGCTGGCCCTCATCGGCGCCAACGGCGCGGGCAAGACCACGCTGCTGCGCACGCTCACCGGCCTGCACCAGCCACGCCGCGGCCGCATCCGTTTTGACGGTGCCGACGTGACCGGCCTGCCCGCCGAAGCCCTGGCCCGCCGGGGCATGGCCATGGTGCCCGAGGGCCGCATGCTGTTCCCCTCGCTCACGGTGGAGGAAAACCTGCAGATGGGCACACTCACGCGGCGCAAAGGCCCCTGGACGCTGGGCGCCGTGTACGAGGTGTTCCCGGTGCTGAAAGACCTGCGCCAGCGCAACGCCATGCAGCTCTCGGGCGGCCAGCAGCAGATGGTGGCCATCGGCCGCGCGCTGCTGAGCAACCCGCGCCTGCTGATCTGCGACGAGCTCTCGCTGGGCCTGGCGCCGCTGATCGTGGAAGAGATCTACCGCACCTTCGAGCGCATCCGTGGCGCGGACCTGTCCATCGTGCTGGTGGAGCAGGACGTGGCCCGCGCCTGTGCGGTGTCCGACCAGGTCACCTGCCTGCTCAAGGGCCAGGTCACGCTGCAGGGCGCCAGCCGGGACATCGCGCTCGCGCAAGTGACCGCGGCCTATTTTGGGGAATGACATGGACTGGCTATCGACCTTGATCAACGGCCTGCTGCTCGGTGGCCTGTACGCGCTGTTCGGCCTGGGCCTGGCGCTGGTGTTTGGCGTGATGCGGGTGGTGAACCTGGCGCACGGCGAATTCATTGTGCTCGGTGCCTACGCCGGCTTTTTTCTGGTGGGCTGGTTCAGCACCGTGCCGGTGTGGGCCATGCTGATCCCGGTGGTGCTGATCGGCTACGGCTTCGGCTGGCTGCTGCAGGCCACGCTGCTCAACCGCGCGGTGCGTTCGGGCAATGTGCTGACCCCGCTGGTGCTGACCTTCGGCCTCTCGGTGTTGCTGCGCAACGGCATGGTCGAGCTCTTCGGCGCCGACTCGCGCGCGGTGGACGCCGGCGCGCTGGGCAGCGCGAGCATGGACCTGCTGGGCATCTCGGTGGGCGTGTACCCGGTGCTGATGCTGCTGCTGGCGCTCGCCCTGTTCGCCAGCCTGCAATGGGTGCTGCAACACACCGAGTTCGGCCGCACGGTGCGCGCCACCGCCGATTTCCCGGACGTGGTGCGGCTCATGGGCGTGAAGCCCGAGCGCGTGTTCTGCCAGGTGATGGGGCTGGCGGCGGCCTTCGCCATGGGCGCGGGCTACCTGCTGGCACAGCGCACGCTGCTCACGCCGTTCTCGGGCGTGGAGCGCATGCTGGTGGCGTTCGAGGTGGTGATCATCGGCGGTCTGGGCTCGTTCTGGGGCGCCATCGCGGGTGGCCTGGTGCTGGGTGTGGCCCAGCTCTTCGGCCAGCGCATCGACTCCAACGCCGGTTCGCTCTACGCGCACCTGCTGTTCCTCGTCACGCTGATGGTTCGCCCCAAGGGCCTGGCCGGAGGTCGCGCATGAAAACGTCCACCTGGTTTCCCCTGGCCTGGACCCTGCCCTGCGCCCTGGCCGCCTGGCTGGCGCCGCACTGGCTGGACGCGGGCCTGATGCGCCTGGCCAGCGAGGTGCTGCTGGCCATCTGCATGGCGCAGATGTGGAACCTGCTGGCCGGCTACGGCGGCCTGATGTCGCTGGGCCACCAGCTGTTCATCGGCGTCGGCGCCTACGCACTGTTCGATCTGGCGCAGCGCACCGGCGTCTCGCCCTACTGGCTGCTGCCGCTCACCAGCTTGGCCGGCGCGCTGTGCGCGGCGCTGATCGCACCCGCCCTGTTCCGCCTGCGCGACGCCTACTTCGCCATCGGCATCTGGGTGGTAGCCGAAGTCGTGGCGTTGCTGGTCTCGAAGACATCGGCGCTCGGTGGCAGCGCGGGCCTGACGCTGGACATGTCGGCGCTCGAAGACATCGAGCTCTTCGGGCAGATGAGCTTCTGGCTCGCCTGCGCGCTGGGCATCGTCTCGGTGGCCGGCCTGCAACTGCTGATGCGCTCGCGCCTGGGCCTGGCCATGACCGCCGTGCGAGACAACGAGGTGGCCGCGCGCAGCGTGGGCATCGACGTGCAGCGGGTGCGCCTGATCGCCTTCGTCATCTCCGGCGGCATGAGCGCGCTGGCGGGCGCGGTGTATTTCATGGGTGGCATGTTCCTGGTGCCCAGCGCGGCCTTCGACGTGAACTGGGTCGTGATGATGCTGTTCGCCACACTCATCGGCGGCATCGGCAGCATCGGCGGCCCGGTGATCGGCGTGCTGATCTGGTTTGGCCTGCGGGAGGTGCTGGCCACCTCGCTGGGCATCTCCGGCGGCTGGTACCTGATCGCCATGGGCGCCGTGGCGGTGGTGGTCAGCCTCTATGCGCCGCGCGGCCTGCTGGGCCTGCGCCTCCCGGCATCGGCCAGAAGGGCCGCTTCATGAAACACCGTGCCCTGGTCGTGGCCCTGGCCTCGGTGCTGGCCGCAGCCCTTCCCCTGCACGCCCAGCAGAGCGACCAAGGCCCCATAGTTGTGGGCGCCGTGAGCAGCCTCACCGGGCCGGGGGCCTCGGACGCCAGCACCCTGGCGGCCCGGATGTATTTCGACGCGGTCAACGCCGCCGGTGGCATCCAGGGCCGGCGCATCGAATACCGCGTGATCGATGACCAGATGCATCCCACCAAGGCACAGCAGGCGGCCACCCTGCTGGCGGGTGACCCTCGCGTGATCGCACTCGCCGGCGGGTCCAGCGTGCTCGAATGTGCGGTGAACCGGCAACGCTACGCCACGGCCGGTCTGTTCAACCTGCCCGGCGCCGGAGTAGACCCGGCGTGTTTTTCGTCGACGCACATTGCACCGGTGAACACGGGCCCCTATGTGGCCACCGCGACGGCCCTCACGTTCGCGCACACGGTGCTGCGCCACGAGCGCATCTGCGTCGTCTCGCCCGCGCTGCCGGGCATGACCGAGGCCTTCGAGAAAACGGTCAAGGACTGGACGCAGCGCTCGAAAGCGCCCGCGCCCTCACTGGACGTGTACCGGCTCGAAGACCCGTTGCCCCCGCTCGTGCAGCGGGTGGCGGCCCGCCAGTGCCAGGTCATCGTGTACACCGGCCCCGGCGGCCCCGCCATCGGCTGGGTGCTGGCCAGCCGCCAGGTGATGCCCAAGGTCCCGGTGGTGATGCTCACGTCCGCCTACACCTCGCAGGCGGCCAAGGCACTGGCGAATGCGGGCGATGGCCTCTACGCCATGGCCGAGTTCGACCCGTGGTCCAGCGGCTCGCTGCAGATCATGGGCTGGCGGCGCCTGCTGATCGCCCGCCAGATCGAGCCCAGTTCGCTTTCGCAGGGCGGCCACATCGCGGCGCAGGTGCTGGTAAACACGCTGCAGGGCATGCACGGCCCCATCCACCGGGCCAGCGTGTCTCAAGCCCTTGAGACCATGGCGCCCTGGCGCAGCGGCATGATGGACCAGCCCTTCAAGGTCGGCACCAACGGCCAGCACCAGCTCAACCGCAGCGCGCTGCCGATGAAGCTGGAAGCGGGCAGGTGGCGCATCGCCCACGCCCGGTGGATCAGCGACTGATCCCCAACAGTCTCCGGGCCATCGCAAACGACGTGGCCGGCTGCAGCACATCGAAGTGCACCACCTGCATGCCGGCGCGCACGCCGCCGTCGGCGTTGCGCTTCTGGTCGTCGACGAACACGCACTCGCCCGCCGGCAGGCCCAGCGCCTCGGTCACGGCCGCGTAGGCGCGCGGGTCGGGCTTGAGGATGCCGGTGTACGTCGCGTCCACGATCACGTCGAACAGCTGCAGCAGCGGCAGGCGGCTGCGGAAGTCGGCGCCGTAGAACAGGTCCAGCTCGTTGGAGAGGATGGCCAGGCGCTTGCCGGCGGCCTTGGCCGCGTGGATGGCTTCGATGGCCTCGGGCCGGATCACCGCTTCCACGTCGGCGCCGCGTGCACGCTGCACGAAGGTTTCCATCGAATCCCACTCTTCGCCAACGAGACGGCCGACCTCGCGGGTGCGCGCCATCCAGTAGTCGCGCTCGCTGAGCTTGTCGGCCTGCATGTCCTGCCACAGCGGATCGGTCGAAGGGTCGAAGGGACCGCGCCAGGTCAGCGTGCCGAGCGCCAGGCCCAGCGCCTGTTCGGTCAGGGGGTGCGTCTCGAACAGCATGCGGCTGATGACGCCGCCGAAGTCGAGCACCAAGGCTTGCGCGGTCATGCGGTCTTCCTTTCTTCAGTGGCATCCATCACCCCGGCAGGCACCAGCCCGGCCGCCACCCAGGCATCGAACACCTTGAGCGCGGCCTGCACGAAGGCCTCGTCGTTGATGTGCGCGTCCACTGGCTGGAACACGGTGTCGGGTGAGACCACGTGGCACATCTCGTCCACAAAGGCCTTCAGGCCATCGGGGTCGTGCAGGGCCTCGCCGGGCCGGTCCCACTGCTCCACGCCGCCCGTGGGCAGCAGCAGGCAGGTGGGGCCGGTGGCTTCGGCCAGCCGGTCGCTGATGGCGCGCGCCACGCTGCGGCGCATGTCGTGGTCCACGCAGACCGAGGCGATCAGGCGGTTGTGGTCGTGCACGGCGCGGCCGGCGAAACGCTCGGGGCAGCGCGTCCAGGCGGCGAAGTCGACCATGTCGGTGGCGCCGGGCGCCACGATCTGCGGCACACCGGCGCGGCCCGCGCCCAGCAGGCGCTCACTGCCGGCGCTGACGCAGCTGCCGGCCAGGTCGTTCACCAGCTCCTGCAGGCTGAAGTCCATGACCGCAGCGAAGTAGCCGCGGTGCGCGAGATCTTCAAACGCGCGGCCGCCCATGCCAGTGGTGTGGAACACCGCCAGCTCGTAGCCGCGCGCTTCCAGTGCCGGCTTGAGTTTTTTCATGTAGGACAGCGCGCTGCTGCCCAGCGAGGTCATGCCCACCACGGGGCGCGGGTCGGCGTCGACCCGGCGCGCCTGGCAGGCGCCCACCACGGCGCCCGCAGCCTGGCTCAGCGCCGACTTGCACAGGCGGTTCAAGCCATAGAGGCCGCCGGCCCACAGCCGCATGATGAGATCGGGCGGGATGCGGTCGGGCGGGATCAGCGGCGAATACGCGATGGTGGAGAGCACCACCTTCGGGCAGCCCAGCGGCAGGCGGTTGGTCACGTCCAGCGCGAGGTCGGTGCCCATGGTGCCGCCCAGGGCCAGCAGGCCGTCGAAGCGGCCTTCGAGGTACCACTGGTTGGCGATCAGCGCGGCGCCGTCGGCCATGAGTTTCATGGACGTGTTTTCGTCGCCGGTTTCCATCACCTGCTGCAGCGTGACGCCTGCGGCAGCCGCCACCTCGGTGTTGAGGATGTCGGGCGTGAAGCCGCCCCGGCCGAGCACGCCCACGTCCATCACCAGGGCCGTGCCGCCGCAGTGTTCGACCGACTCGCGCAGGAAGGCCATCTCGTCGCTCTTGGTGTCGACGGTGCCGATCAGCAGGATGACCGGCGCGCGGTCCGCCTTTGTCGATGACACAGGAGTACCTCCATGCTGCGCACTGCGGTGCTGAGCAGCTTCGGGCGGCCGTGCGCTGCTCACAACGTCGCCTCCACCGCACCGAAGGCGGCCTCCAGCGTGTCGCACAGGTGGTTGACCTCTTCGAGCGAGATCACCAGCGGCGGCGAGAGGATGAGGTTGGGGCCGGAGATGCGCACCATCAGGCCGCGCTGGTAGGCCTCTTTGGCCACGCGCGCCGGGATGTCGCTGCTGCGCGGCATGGGCGTGCGCAGCGCCTTGTCGTCCACCATCTCGATGCCCAACATCAAGCCCACGCCGCGCACATTGCCGACGAAGCTGCAGCTCTGCTCCAGTTTGCGCAGGCGCTCTTGCATCACGGCACCCACGCGGCCCGCGTTGCCCGGCACGTCCAGCCGTTGAATTTCGTCCAACGTGGCCAGCGCGGCGGCGGCACCCACCGGGTGGGCACTGTAGGTGTAGCCGTGTCCGACGGCGGCCTGGCCGGTCTTGTCGTCGTTGAACACTTGCGCCACTTTCGAGGAGATGGCGGTGGCGCCCAGCGGCACGTAGCCCGAGCTGATGCCTTTGGCCAGGCACCACAGGTCCGCATTCACGCCCCACATGCGCGTGCCGAACAGGTGGCCGGTGCGGCCAAAACCGGTGACCACCTCGTCGGCGATCAGCAGCACGCCATGCTTGTCGCAGATCTTGCGCACCAGCGGCCAGTAGTTGGCCGGCGGCACGATCACACCGCCCGCGCCCTGCACCGGCTCGGCGATGAAGGCGGCCACGGTGTCCGGCCCCTGGAACACGATCTCGCGCTCCAGCAGCTCGGCGCAGATCTCGCCCAGCTCCAGCGGGTCGTTGGTGTAGGGGTTGCGGTAGAGCCAGGGGGTGTCGATGTGAAAGCACCCGGGCAGCAGCGGCTCGTAGGCGCGGCGGAAGTTGGTGTTGCCGTTGACGCTCATGCCGCCGAAGTGCACGCCGTGGTAGCCCTGGCGCAGGCTGATGAACTTGAAGCGGTCTTTCTCGCCGCGCAGCTTGTGGTACTGGCGCGCCAGCTTGAGCGCGGTCTCCACCGCGTCGGAGCCGCCGCTGGAGAACATGACGCTGGCCACGCCATCGGGCTCCATCAGCTTCACCAGCTTGGCCGAGAGCTCGATGGCGCGCGGGTGCGAGGTGCCGCGGAAGGTGTTGTAGAAGGGCAGCTCGTCGAGCTGGGCCACGATGGCGTCGCGCACCGCCGTGGCGCTGTGGCCCAGGTTGCTGGCCCACAGGCCCCCCACGCCGTCCAGCAGCTTGTGGCCGTCCACGTCCCAGATCCAGCAGCCCTCGCCGCGCGCGACGATGTCGGGTTTGGCCTTCTTCATGGCGCCCGGATGCGCCATGGGGTGCCACTGGAATTCGGCGTTGTCTTGCTTGAGTTGTTCGATGGTGTTCATGGAGGTCTCCTTGTTCAGAATGGCTGGCCAACCGTGATGGTCTTGACCTCGGTGTAGTGCGTGATGCCCTCGGCGCCCTGCTCCTGGCCGAGGCCACTTTCCTTGTGGCCGCCAAAGGGCAGCTCGGGCTGCGAGACGCCAAAGTGGTTGATGCCGACCATGCCGGCCTCGATGGCTTCGCCCAGTCGGTGGGCGGTGTGCAGATCGCGCGTGAAGGCGTAGGCGCCGAGCGCGTAGGGCAGCGCGTTGGCCTGCTCGATCGCTTCGTCCAGCGTGTCATAGGGCTGGATCACGGCGATGGGGCCGAAGGGTTCCTGCTGCATCACGCGGCTGCTGGCCAGCGCCTCGGCGAACACCGTGGGTTCGAAGAAGAATCCCGGTCGCGCCACGCGGTGGCCGCCGGTGAGCAGGTGTGCGCCCTGGCCCAAGGCGTCGTCCACGAAGCGCTCCATATCCTCGATGCGGCGCGCGTGGGACAGCGGCCCCATCTGCGTGGCGGCGTCCAGGCCCGAGCCGAGTTGCAGCTTTTGCGCGGCGGCGGCGAAGCGTTCGCTGAAGGTGGCGAGCTGCGCGCGCGGCACGTAGAAGCGGATCGGCGAGGCGCAGACCTGGCCGGCGTTGCGGTACTTGGCCGTGACTGACTGCTTGAGCACGAAGTCCAGACCCGCGCCTTCGGCCATGTCTTCGCACACGATCACCGGTGCGTGGCCGCCGAGCTCACCGGTGAAGCGCTTCACATGCCGCGCGGCCTGCTCGCCCAGCAGCTTGCCCACGGCCACCGAACCGGTGACCGAAACCTTGGCGATCTCGGGCCGCTCGATCAGGAACGACGACACCAGCGCCGGGTCGCCGCACACCAGGTTGATCGCGTCGGCGGGCACACCAGCGTCGAGAAAACAGCGCACCAGGAGCATGGCGCTGCCCGGCGTTTCTTCGGCGGGTTTGATGACCACGCTGCAGCCCGCAGCGAGTGCGCTGCCGAGCTTGCGGCTGGGCAGGTTGACCGGGAAGTTCCAGGGCGTGAACGCGGCCACCGGGCCGACCGGCACGCGGTGCACGGTGTGCGAGAGGATGCCTTCGACCCGCGGCGCCACGCCGCGGCCATAGAGCCGTTTGCCCTCTTCGGCCTGGAAATCGATGATGTCGGCCGAGAGCGTGACTTCGCGCCTGGCCTCCGCAAGCGGCTTGCCCTGCTCCAGGGTCAGCACGGTGGCGATCTGGTCCACGCGCTGGCGCAGCAGATCGGCCGCGCGGCGCAGGATCCCATAGCGGTCGTGTGGGCGCACGCTGCGCCATTGTTCAAAGCCGCGCTGGGCCGATTCGGCGGCGGCGGTCAGCTCGGCGGTACCGGCCAGGGGCAGCATACCCAGCGAGGTCTCGTCGGCCGGGTTGATCACCAGGCGTTCGCCGCCCGATGCGGTGGACAGCCATTGGCCGGCCACGTGAAGTGAAAGAGAAGGGTAGTGGGCAGTCATGCTGCGCACTGTGCCCGCCACACCCGATAGGGCGTGATCGGAAATGCGCAAAACCACCTCTCGGGTTTACCCTGAGCGCCCTTTTTTTGCACCCGGTTCAGGGTGTCCGATGGCAGAAAGTCAGGACGGAGCGCGCCCAGGCGGGAGGGTCTGTCACTTCATGGTGCTCAGCGCAGCAGCACCGCAGCCGATTGGGAGAAACCCGGACCCCATCGTGCGCAGTTTTGATAACCCGATTCGCGATGCGTCCCTAGCATCCGTCCACCCCCTGGCTTCTAGGGCCAGGGGCACGGATCACACAGACACAACGACGAGGAACAGCCATGAACACCGCTACCACTTCACTTTCATCGTCCGGGCCGGTCCCGGACACCGAACAGTCCCTGCGCTCCGGTCGCCTGGGCGTGATCGGCGTCGTCTTCTTCGTGGTCGCCGCCGCCTCGCCGCTGGTGGGCATGACCGGTGCACTGCCCGCCGCCATCCTGCTGGGCAATGGCGCCGCCGCCCCGGGCGCCTACCTGCTGGCGGGACTGATCCTGCTGCTGTTCAGCGTGGGCTACGCGGCCATGAGCCACCAGGTGACCAACTCTGGCGCTTTCTTCGCGTACATCGGGCGTGGCATGGGCCTGCACATGGGCGTGGGCTCCGCCTTTGTTTCCCTGCTGGCCTACCTCGCCATCCATCTGTCGATCTTCGGCTTCTTCGGCGGGCTGATGGCCGAGCAGGTCGGGGCCTTGCCCTGGTGGGGATGGTCATTGGTGGCGTGGGTCGCCGTGACCTGGTTGTCGCTGCGCAGCGTGGACGTCGGCGCGCATGTGCTGGGCGTCTTGCTGGGTCTTGAGCTCCTGAGCCTGGTGATCACCACGGTGGCGATCCTCTTCCAGGGCGGCCCCGACGGCTGGAACTTCACGGCCTCGTTCAGCCCGTCGAACATCCTGGCCGGCGGTCTGGCCGGGTCCGCGGGCATTGCGCTGGCGTTTGCGTTCGCGTCGTTTGTCGGCTTTGAGGCCACCGCCATCTATGGTGAGGAGTCGATCAACCCCAAGCGCACGGTGCCGCTGGCCACGTATGTGGCCGTGCTGTTCATCACCGTGCTGTTCGCCAGCACGACCTTTGCCGTCGTGACCGGCCTGGGCTCGGGCCAGGTGATGGACCGTGTGGTGGAGCTGTCGTCGGTCGACGGTGCGCCCCTGGTCAACCCGGCCAATGTGCTGTTCACGCTGGCGAGCCAGTATGTGGGCGACTGGCTTGCCGCATTGATGAAGATGCTGGTGCTCTCCAGTCTGTTTGCCGCCATGCTCGCGTTCCAGAACTCCGCCGCGCGCTACCTGTTTGCCTTGGGCCGCGGCGGCACCCTGCCCGCCTCGCAGGCCCGGGTCAATGCACGGGGTGCACCGTTGGCTGGATCGATCACCGTGTCGGTGATCACCGCCGCCGTGATCGTGCTCTTCGCCCTGGCCGGCCTGGACCCCATCCTCAACATGTTCTTCTGGTTCTCCGGCCTGGCGGTGGTCTCCATCCTGCTGATCGAGGTCCTGGTCTGCCTGGCGGTGATCGCCTGGTTCCGCCGCGTGCCGGGTGACTCGAACCTTTTTCAATCGCTGATCGCGCCGGTGCTGGCCACCGTCGGGCTGTCGGTCGGCCTCTACCTGCTGATGGCCCGGTTTGGTCTGCTGACGGGGGAAGTCGCCGAAGGCATGGACCCGACGACCACCTCCTGGGCCATGAACGGTCTGGGCTGGTTCATGGCGCTGTTGCCCTTTGGCGTTCTGGTGCTGGGCTACTTCTTCGCGATCGTTCGCCACAAGGAAAACAAGGAACTGATCCAGGACGTGATCTCCTGAACGGGGTGCTTGTATGAAAGGCTTGCGGGTGCCGTCGGCGCCCGCAGGCTTTTTCCGGGTTGGCTGTTTTGATGGACATCTGAAATGAATGAATCCGAATTGATGGAACGCAGGCACGCCCTGCTCGGGCCGAACGTGTCCACCTTCTACCAGCGACCGGTCCACATCGTGAAGGGCGAAGATGTGTGGCTGTGGGACGCGGAGGGCCGCCGGTATCTGGACTGCTACAACAACGTGCCGCACGTCGGGCACTGCAACCCACGGGTGGTGGAGGCCATCTGTTCGCAGAGCGGGCAGCTCAACGTGCACAGCCGCTACCTGCACGAGAACCTGGTGCGCTACGTCGAGAAGCTGACCGCCACGTACGGCGGCGAACTCTCCAATGCCGTGCTGACCTGCACGGGCTCCGAAGCCAACGACATCGCGCTGCGCATGGCCGAAGCCATGACCGGCAAGCGGGGCGTGATCGCCACCGACGCCACCTACCACGGCAACACCAGCCTGGTCAGCCAACTGTCGACCGGCAATGCGCCGAAATTCGGTTACGGGCTGGACCAGTACGTGCGCCATGTGGAGGCGCCCGACAGCCTGCGGATTCCCGACCCTCAAGGGCTGCGCTTCGCCGCGAAGGTGCAGGAGCAGATCAACGAGCACGAGCGCGCGGGCATCGGCTTCGCGGCGCTGATCGTGTGTCCGCTGTTCCTCAACGAAGGCTTTCCCACCCAGGCGCCGGGCTGGTTGCGCCCCACCGAGCAGGTGGTCCGCGCGGCCGGCGGCCTGCTGATCTGCGACGAGGTGCAGTCGGGCTTTGCGCGCAGCGGCAGCCACTTCTGGGCGCACCAGAAGCAGGGCGTGACCCCGGACGTGGTGACGATGGGCAAGCCCATGGGCAACGGCTACCCGGTCGCGGGCCTGGTCACGCGGCCGGATGTGATGGAGCGCTTCCGCGGTTCGTACCGCTACTTCAACACCTTCGGCGGCAACCCCGTGGCCTGCGCGGCCGCGATGGCCGTGCTGGAAGAAATCGAGCAGCGGAACCTGCAAGCCAACGCTGCGAAGATCGGCGCCCTGGCCGCCAAGGCGCTGACCGGACTGTCCAGAAAGTACGACGGCGTCATCGGCGACGTCCGCCAGAGCGGCATGGTGTTCGGCGTCGAGTTCCTGAAGGACAAGCACACGCTGGAGCCCGCATCCGGGTTCGCTGACCAGGTGGTGGAGGCGATGCGCGAGCGGGGCGTGCTGCTGTCCAAGCTGGGACGGCACAAGAACACCCTCAAGATCCGCCCGCCCATGACCTTTTCAGAAGAACACCTGGGCCTGCTGGTGCAGACGCTGGACGATGTCCTGGCCGAACTGGCGCCGCTGTCATGATGGATCTCGCCCAAAAGGCGGCCGCCGAATGGGGCCTCGCCCATGCGCGCCTGCAGTTCGTGGCGGGCCGGGAAAACCAGGTCTATCGGGTCTCGGATGCTTCCGGCGACTACGCCCTTCGCCTGAAGCGTCCGGGGTATCGCCACAGCATCGAAATCGAGTCCGAGTTGAAGTGGATGGCGGCGCTGGATCAGGCGGGCATCCTCGTGCCGAGACCCGTTCCTTCCCTGCGGGGGCATTTGATGGAACAGGTGGACGGCCATCTGGTGGACCTGTTGACCTGGATGCCCGGCCAGACCTTGGGCACGCTGCTGACCGAGAGCACCGACGCCGACGCGCAAGCGCTGTTCCACAACCTGGGCCGGTGCATGGCGCTGTTCCATGCGGCGTCCGATGCCTGGGTCAAGCCCGACGGCTTCTCGCGCGTCGCCTGGGATGCGCAAGGGCTGTTGGGCGAGACACCGCTCTGGGGACGCTTCTGGGAACATCCAGCGCTGCCGGCCGAAGACAAGGCCCTGTTTGAGGACTTCAGGGCCAAGGCGGCGCAAGACCTGCGCCTGATGGACAGTGGCCTCGACCATGGTTTGATCCATGCCGATCTCGTTCGCGAAAATGTGCTGGTCAGTGGCGGCCGGATCGGGATGCTGGACTTCGACGATGGAGGCTGGGGCTATCGGGTGTTCGATCTGGCCACCACGCTGCTCAAGTTTCTCGACGCGCCCAACTTCTCCAGGCTGAAAGATGCGCTGCTACGGGGCTATCTGAGCGTCAGGGTGATCGACACGGGTCCTCTCGACCTGTTCCTGGCGCTGCGTGCGGTGACCTATGTCGGATGGATTGTTCCTCGCCTGGGCGAAGACGGCGCTCTGGGCCGCAGCCATCGCTACATTGCGACCGCTCGAAATACCTGCTCACGCTATTTGATGCATTCGTCGGACAGCTGATCGACGACCCAAGGGCCCCATGTCTATCGGCGCCATGCCCGCGCCAAGGTCTCGGACGGCAGTTCGAAGAAGTGCTTCTTGTAGTCGAGCGAGAACTGGCCCAGGTGCCAGAAACCCCAGCGCGCGGCCACGTCCTGCACCGTGTCGGACGCGCTGGCGTTCTTCAGGCCGCGCCGCACGCCGTTGAGCCGCAGCGCGCGCAGGTACTGCGTGGGCGAGGTGCCCAGCACGTCCTGGAAACAGTAGTTGAGCTTGCGCCGGCTCGCGCCCACGCGGCTGCACACCTGCAGGATGGACAGCGGCTCGTCGGGGTGGGCCAGCATCAGTTCACAGGCTTTGTCCACCATGCGCTTGCGCCGCTCCAGCGTGTCGAGCTCGGAGATGTCCACCGACGGCGGCAGCGCTTCGATCCACTCGATCAGGATGTCGTCGCGCAGTTGGTTCAGGGCCGACGCATCGGGGTACTGCTGCGCCAGCGCCAGCGACTGCTGCAGCGCCTGCAGATGCCGCTGGCGCAGCACGTCGGCGGCGGCGCTGGAGGCCTCCAGCACCAGCTGGTGCTCCAGCCAGCCGGCCAGGGGCTTGTGGTACATGAGTTCCCACAGCGGGTTGAGCAGGCTGCGCTCGACCGCGATCGCGATCATGGCGTGGTTGACCGGCGTGACCAGGTCGATCTGGTTGCCGCGCCCGCACATGATCGCGTCGGGCGGGACCTTCTGGCCATGGAAGAACACCGGCGACGGCGCCTGCACCGACATGGCAAAGCCGTACACGCTGTCACCCAGCCGGCCGCGCTGGCGCACGGCCAGGTTGGTGCGCTCGCCAAACAGGCGCAGACCCTCAAGCTGCACCATGGTGAGCTCGCCACGGAAGCTGCCCTGCGAGAGCTGCTCGTAGCCAAACCGCCACGAACCCTGCGCCGCGGCGTGGGCGTCCACGTCAAAGGTCAGCACCGCACGCGCCCAGCTGCTGGCGGGCTCGGCGTCGTCGGTTTCAACAGGGGTGGGTGGCTGGGTCATGGCGTGCATGGTCGGGCGTTGCAATAACCGTACCGCAAGACGCCGCGGGCCGCAGCCCGACAGCGGGAGATCCCACTGGAGGCCACAACCCGCCGTCAGCGCGGACTTTTCGTCGCCGGGGACGCCGGGGAGGTCTTCACCGCATCGTTCGCCCCGGCACTTTTCGAAGGCAGCCGCAACAGCTGCAGGCTCGCGGCATCGCCATTGAACAGGTTGCCGTCGATCGGCGCCTTGGCGCCCGGGGGCTGCCAGGTTTCGGTGTACTGCCACAGGGTCCAGCTGGACCAGCCGTCGGGCACGGTCGGCGCGGACACACCGTACTGGGCCACCCACAGCGGATGGCCCGGGAAGTGCTGGCGCATTGCGTGGTTCCAGAAATCGGGGCCGGTGTAGATGATGGCTGGCTGGCCGTAGTGCGCTTCCAGCGCGTCGAGGAAGGCGGCGAACTGGGTGTGCAGGTCGCCGTCGACCGGCGCCTTGATGCGCTCGATGTCCACGACCGGCGGCAGGTCGCCGGGTTGCAGATCAACATGGCGGATGAACCACGCCGCCTGCGCGGCTCCGTCGTCGTTGGTCTCGTAGAAGTGGTAGCCGCCGCGCAGCAGGCCGGCCTTCTGTGCGGCGCGGAAGTTGTCGGCGAACGCCGGGTCCAGGTAGTCCATCCCGTCCGTCGCCTTGATGAAGACGAAGCGCACGCCGCCGGCGTACAGCGCGGTCCAGTCCACTTCCATGTTGTGGTGCGAGGTGTCCACCCCCTGCGGCTGGTCACCCGGCGTCGCCGCGCTGGCCATGCCAGCGACCCACCAGACGAGCAACAGGCCCCATCGGGCAAAGGGATGGCGGAGAACGGGGATGGAGAGGCGTGTGGACCACATGCGCCAAAGTATCGCACCTTGTCCGCGCGTCACGGTCCTTCCACAATGGTGGCAACCCTGCGGCGAAGCATCTGGGATGCAAGGCAACGCTGAACAGGTGAAACCCTCTAAACGCCTGGGCGCCCGCTTGGTAGATTGGCGGGTTCACACAACACCCTCAAGGAGACAAGAACATGCCCAAGATCGCGCCCGACCTGCTCGCGCTGCAGCGCCTGTACCACTGGGAGAAGACCGCGCCCAACCGCGTGGCCCTCACGCAGCCCATGGGCGCGGGCGCGGTGCAGGATTTCACCTGGAGCGAGATCGGCGACCAGGTGCGGCGCATGGCAGCGCACCTGCAGTCGCAGGGCTGGGAGCCGGGCTCCAAGGTGGCCATCCTCTCGAAGAACTGCGCCTGGTGGATGATGAGCGACCTGGCGATCTGGATGGCCGGCCATGTGTCGGTGCCGCTGTATCCCACGCTGGCGGCCGAGACGGTGCGCCAGATCCTGACCCACAGCGAGGCCAAGGCCTGCTTCGTCGGCAAGCTCGACGGCTGGGAGGGCATGAAGCCCGGCGTGCCCGAGGGCCTGCCCTGCATCAGCTACGCGCTCTCGCCGCTGGACGCGATCGAAAGCTACGAAGGCTGGGACGCGATCTGTGGCCGCCACCAGCCCCTGCAGGGCACACCGCTGCGCCAGTGCGAAGAGCTGGCCACGCTGATCTACACCTCGGGCACCACCGGCCTGCCCAAAGGCGTGATGCACAGCTTCGAGAACTTCGCCTGGGCGCTCGACTCGGGCCTCAAGCGCATCCCCATGTCGGCCGACGACCGCATGCTGTCCTACCTGCCGCTGGCTCACGTGGTCGAGCGCATGCTGGTCGAACACGGCTGGCTGCGCACCGGCATGCACGTGTATTTCGCGGAGTCGCTCGACACCTTCGCGGCCGACCTGCAACGCGCGCGCCCCACCATCTTCTTCTCGGTGCCAAGGCTGTGGGTGAAGTTCCAGCAGGGTGTGCACCACAAGCTGCCGCCGGCCAAGCTCAACCGGCTGCTGGGCATTCCCATCCTGGGGGGCATCGTGCGCAAGAAGGTGATGAAGGCGCTGGGTCTGGACCAGTGCCAGTTCGCCGCCGGCGGCGCCGCCCACATGCCGCTGGCCCTGCTGCAGTGGTACAGCCGGCTGGGGCTGCACATCAACGAGGGCTACGGCATGACCGAGAACCTCGCGCTCTCGCACATCACCGAGCCGGGCAAGAACCAGCAGGGCACGGTGGGGCCGGTCTACGAGGGCGTGGAACACCGCATTGACCCGGCCACGGGCGAGGTGCAGATGCGCAGCCAGGCGCTGATGCTGGGCTATTACAAAGACCCGGAACGGAGCCGCGAGGCCTTCACAGAAGATGGCTGGCTCAGGACCGGCGACAAGGGCGAGATCGACGCCCAGGGGCTGCTGCGCATCACCGGCCGGGTGAAGGACCTGTTCAAGACCGGCAAGGGCAAATACGTGGCGCCCGCACCGATCGAGGACAAGCTGGTGGAACACGAAGCGGTGGAAGCCTGCGTGGTGACCGGCGCCAACCTGGGCCAGCCGCTGGGCATCGTGATGCTCAACGCCGAGGCCGTGGCCCGGGCGGCCGATCCCGGCGCGCGCACCGAACTCGAACGCTCACTGGAACAACACCTCAAGCGCATCAACGCCACGCTCGACCCGCACGAACAGCTGCAATGCCTCGTGCTCGTGACCACCGCGTGGACGGTGGACAACGACGTGATCACGCCGACCTTCAAGGTCAAGCGCAACCGCATCGAAGACCTGTACGCGAAGCACTACGAACGCTGGGAAACGTCAGGCCGCAAAGTGATATGGCAAAACAGCTGATCAGGCCAGCAGCGTGCGCGCGTGGTGGCGCAGGTGGTCGTCGATGAACGAGGCGATGAAGTAGTAGCCGTGGTCGTAGCCCGCGTGGCGGCGCAGCGTGAGCGGCTGGCCCGCTTCGGCGCAGGCGGCTTCCAGCAGGTGGGGGTGCAGTTCGGCGGCGAGGAACTGGTCCGCCAGCCCCTGGTCCATCAGCAAGGGCGGCACCTTGTGGCCCGCCTTGATGAGCTCGGTGGCGTCGTGCGCGGCCCAGCCACTGCGGTCTTCGCCGAGGTAGCCGGTGAAGGCCTTTTCACCCCAGGGGCACTGGCTGGGCGCCGCGATGGGCGCGAACGCCGACACGCTCTGGTACTGCCCCGGGTGGCGCAGCGCCAGGGTGAGCGCGCCGTGCCCGCCCATGGAATGGCCAAAAATCCCCACCCGGTCGGCGCGCGCCGGGAAATGGGCCAGCACGAGCTGGCGCAGCTCCTGCGTGACCCAGGTCTCCATGCGGAAACGGCCCGCCCAGGGCGACTGGGTGGCGTCGAGGTAGAAGCCCGCACCGTGGCCGAAATCCCAGGCGGCGTCGGCCGCGTCGATACCGGTGCCGCGCGGGCTGGTGTCGGGCGTGACGACCATCAGACCGAGCTCGGCCGCGAGGCGCTGGGCGCCGGCCTTGATGGCAAAGGTCTCTTCGGTGCAGGTCAACCCGGCCAGGAAAAACAGCACCGGCACCGGACCGTGCGCGGCCTGCGGCGGCGCGAACACGCCGAACTTCATGGGCAGACCGATGGTGTGCGAGCTGTGCCGGTAGAAGCCCTGCACGCCGCCAAAACAGTGGTGCTGACTCAGCGTTTCCATGGGTGTCAGTACTCCACCACCGCGCGGATCGACTCGCCACTCTTCATCAGCTCGAAGCCCCGGTTGATGTCTTCGAGCCTGAGCTTGTGGGTGATCAGGTCGTCGATGTTGATCTTGCCGTCCATGTACCAGTCCACGATCTTGGGCACGTCGGTGCGGCCGCGCGCGCCGCCGAAGGCTGAGCCTTCCCACTTGCGACCGGTCACGAGCTGGAACGGCCGCGTGCTGATCTCGGCACCCGCTTCGGCCACGCCGATGATGATGCTGCGGCCCCAGCCCTTGTGCGTGCACTCCAGCGCGTCGCGCATCACCTGGGTGTTGCCGATGCATTCGAAGCTGTAGTCGGCGCCGCCGTCGGTCAGCTGCACGATGGCGTCAACGACGTTGGCGTGGTCCTTGGGGTTGATGAAATGGGTCATGCCGAACCGGCGGGCCATGGTTTCGCGCGCGGGGTTCAGGTCCACGCCGATGATCTTGTCGGCCCCCACCATCTTGGCGCCCTGGATCACGTTCAGGCCGATGCCACCGAGGCCGAACACCACCACGTTGGCGCCCGCTTCCACCTTGGCCGTGAAGATCACGGCGCCGATGCCGGTGGTGACGCCGCAGCCGATGTAGCAGACCTTGTCGAACGGCGCGTCTTCTCGGATCTTGGCCAGCGAAATTTCGGCCGCGACCGTGTAGTTGCTGAAGGTGCTGGTGCCCATGTAGTGGAAGATGGGCTTTCCGTCCAGGCTGAAGCGGCTGGTGGCATCGGGCATCAGGCCCTTGCCCTGCGTGCCGCGGATGAGCTGGCACAGGTTGGTCTTGCGGCTCAGGCAGAACTTGCACTGGCGGCACTCGGGCGTGTAGAGCGGGATGACGTGGTCGCCCTTCTTGAGCGAGGTCACGCCGGGGCCTACGTCCACCACGATGCCCGCGCCTTCGTGGCCGAGGATGGCGGGGAAGATGCCTTCGGGGTCGGCGCCCGAGAGCGTGTAGTAGTCGGTGTGGCAGATGCCGGTGGCCTTGATCTCGACCAGCACTTCGCCAAACTTGGGGCCCTGCAGGTCGACGGTCTCGATCGTCAGGGGTTCGCCGGCCTTCCAGGCCACGGCGGCGCGCGTTTTCATGAGGTCTCCCTTCCGTTGAAAATGGCTAGGTTAATGCACACCAGCCATCCCTTGTCACCGGAGTCCCAAATGCCCTGTTCCATGTTCTCTCCCATCCGGTTCGTGTTCGCGCTGGCGGTTGCCACCACCGCAGCGCTGGTGAGCGGATGTGGCGGAGGCGATGGTGAAGGAACGTCGTCCCGCTGGACCCCGGCCGTTTCGGACACCTGGCAATGGCAGTTGTCCGGGACCATCAACACCGCCCATGCGGCGAAGGTGTACGACGTCGATCTTTTCGATGCACCGACAGTCACCTTGAACCAGCTCAAGTCCCAGGGCAGACGGGTGGTGTGTTACTTCTCGGCGGGAAGCTCCGAAAACTGGCGGCCCGACTTTTCGCGGTTTGCCGCGGGCGACATGGGCCGCCCCCTGGCCGGCTGGGCGGGCGAGCGCTGGCTGGACACCCGCTCGGCCAACGTCCGCGCGGTCATGAAGGCCCGGCTGGAACTGGCCGCCGCCAAAGGGTGCGACGGTGTCGAACCGGACAACGTGGACGCCCACACCAACCCATCCGGCTTCCCGCTGGATGCCGGCACGCAACTCGACTACAACCGTTTCCTGGCCCGCGAGGCCCACGCGCTGGGCCTGGCCGTCGGCCTGAAGAACGACGTCGATCAACTGGCGGCACTGGCGCCGGACTTCGACTTTGCCGTCAACGAGCAGTGCCACGAGTACGACGAGTGCGGCGGCTATGCCGCATTCATCAACGCGGGCAAGCCGGTGTTCAACGCCGAGTACCACCGCCGGTGGCGCGACAACGCCGCCGAAAGGGACCGCTTGTGCCAGGCCTCCCGGGCGCTTGGCCTGCGCACGCTGGTGCTGCCGCTGGAACTGGACGACCGGTTCCGCTTCAGCTGCGACTGAGCTCAGTTCACCGGCGCGCCGGCCTTGAACCACTGTGCGAACAGGGCGCGCTCGTCCTCCGTCAGGCCGGTGGCGTTGTTCATGGGCATGGCCTTCATGACCACCACCTGCTGGTAGACCATCTGTGCGTGTTGCTTCAGGTTTTCGGCCGAGTCCAGGCGCACCCCCTTGGACTGCAGCGCCTCGCCGTGGCACATCACACAGCGCTGCGCGATCACCGGCTGGAGCTCGGCATAACTCACCGTGGCGGGTCCGGCCACCGCCGCCACCGGCGCCGGTTTGAGCCAGACGATGAGTGCGAGCAGCACCACCACACCCACGGCGGCGTACTTCCAGGGATGCGGATTGCGTCCGAGCTTGTAGCCGTGGCGCATGACGAAGAACTGGCGGATGGCGGCGCCCGCGAACATCATGCCGATGAGGATCAGCCAGTTGTGTTCGTTGGCGTAAGTGAAGCTGTAGTGGTTGCTCAGCATGGCGAACAGCACCGGCAGCGTGAAGTAGGTGTTGTGCACGCTGCGCTGCTTGCCGCGTTGGCCGTGGACCGGGTCGATCGGGCGCCCGGCCTTCATGTCGGCCACCACGGTGCGCTGGCCGGGGATGATCCAGAAGAACACGTTGGCGCTCATCGAGGTGGCGAGCATGGCGCCCACCAGCAGGAAGGCGGCGCGACCGGCGAACATCTGCGTGGCCGCATAGGCCGCGATGCAGACCAGCACCAGCACCAGCGCGCCGACCTTGGCGTCGCCGTTGCGGGTCTGCCCCAGCGTTCGGCAGATGGCGTCGTAGGCGAACCAGAACACCACCAGGAAAGCCAGCGCAGCGGCGATGGCGCCGGCCGGACTCCACGGCATGACCTTGGGGTCGATCAGGTAGACGCTGGGGCTCCACAGGTACGAAATGAGGAACAGCGCAAAGCCCGAGAGCCAGGTGGAATAACTTTCCCAGTAGAACCAGTGCAGGTGCTCGGGCAGCGTGGGCGGCGCGCCCGCGAACTTCACCGGGTGGTAGAAACCGCCACCGTGCACCGCCCAAAGCTCGCCGCTGACGCCGTCTTTCTTCAGCTGTGGGTCAACGGGGGGCGTGAGGCTGCTGTCGAGAAAGACGAAATAGAAGGAAGAGCCGATCCAGGCGATGGCGACGATGACGTGCAGCCAGCGCAACAGCAGGTTGGCCCAATCGAGCAGATAAGTTTCCATGGCACCTCAACACGACGACGGACGGGCCGTCTGGGTTTTCGACTCACCACCGCGGGCGCTCTGAGCCGACTGAGGGCCGCGTTTGAACGCCCATCCTGGGGGATGGGCGCCCTGCTCCGCTGCGACCGGTCAGCCAAAAGTGTATACAGTTTTTGAAGACATTCCAACCGGCCAGAACCCGGCATCTCCGGCGCCTTCAGCGGTCCGCGCCAGCGTGCTCCAGAAGCAACAACTGCGCCACCACCGAAGCGGCGATCACCGAGGGCGCCTTGCCCGTGATGCCCGGCAGGCCGATGGGGCAGGTGATGTGGGCCAGCTCGTCCGCGCCGAAACCGCGCGCCTCCAGGCGGTGGCGGAAGGTCGCCCATTTGGTGCGGCTGCCGATCAGGCCCACGAACGGCAGGTCGGCCTGATCGCGCTGGCGCTGCAGGCAGGTCGCCACGATGTCCAGGTCTTCGGCGTGCGAAAAGCTCATGATCAGCACGCGCGAGCCCGGCGCCAGATCGCGCACGGCGGCCTGCACCGGGTCGGAGTGTTCGGCGCGCACGGTGCCGGGCAGCTCGGCGGGGAAAACGCCGTCGCGGCTGTCCACCCAGAGCACCTCGAACGGCAGGGGCGCCAGCGCCTGCACAAGGGCATGGCCCACATGACCACCGCCGAACAGGGCCACCGGCGTCAGGGGTCGCGCGAGAGCCTCGCGCAGGCGCTCGGTGTCGGCCGCCGTCACCGGCTCAAAGCGCAGCCGCAGCACGCCGCCGCAGCACTGGCCGAGGCTCGGCCCCAGCGCCACGCTCTGCTCCCAGGGTGCCGATGGCGTGCCCGGGGGGGCGCTCAGGTGGGCGCGGGCCTGCTGCAACGCGTCCCACTCCAGGTGCCCGCCACCGATGGTGCCCACCATGCCACTGGCGAACACGGCCATCCAGGCACCGCTCTCGCGCGGCACCGATCCGCGGGCCTGCGCCACCGTGACCAACACGGCCGGCTCGGTCTGCAGGCGCTGCAGGCAGTGGTTCAGTTCGCTGGGCATTTGTGGTGTGTTTGCCTAAAATATGTGCAGGAATGTAAACGCGGTGAACAGGACCGAGTATCCCCGGCTCATCGCCCGATACAGCCCACCAAACCGCCATAGACTGCATGGGCCAACCCATATGGCGCCGGTTGGGAACCCTCCTTTTGGCCACGGCGCGCCACCCGCTTCACACCGCTTGAGGGACCCGCGAATCATGAAAAACACCTGTCCGGCGCCGCGCTCCCACAAGGATGCACCGTCTTCGCCCGAAGTGTCCCCCAGCCGACATGCGCCATGGGGTCTTCTGGGCACCTGCACCGCCCTCTTGCTCGCCTCGTGCGCCGCACCGGTGCCGCCCCCACCCGCCCCCGAACCCGCCGCACCGCTGCCGTCACCCGCTGCTGCCGCCCCGGAGCCGACACCGGTGTCCAACGCCGTCAGCCCCCGCGACTACCGCCGCGACGGCGCCCGCCACATCTACAGCAAGAACGGGCACCGCATCTACAAGGGCCAGATGCCACCGTTGATGCACGCGGTGGGCGTGCTGCAGGTGGACCTGGACCGCAACGGCCAGGTCCGCAAACTCAACTGGATGCGCGCGCCCAGTCATGCGCCCGACGTGGTGCGCGAGATCGAGCGCACCGTCATGACGGCAGCGCCCTTCCCGGCCCCGGTGCGCCTGGGCGGCGTGGTCTACACCGACGTCTGGCTTTGGGACAAAAGCGGGAATTTCCAGCTGGATACGCTGACCGAGGGACAGCGAGATCGCTGAGCCCCGCCGTTACCGGGGCGCCATGGGCACAAAACCCGGCCCCAGGCTGCTGGCGGCGGTTCGCAGGCATGTCTCCATTCGGCCGACGTACTGCTCAGCGCTGGTGGCCAGGGCTTCTTCCAGGTCCTTCCGGGTGTAAGGTGTGTAGGGCGCTTGCCCCGGTACCGGGATGGTGCAGGCACCGAGGCTCACCCGGGTCGGCTCACCAGCCGAAGGCACCGCCCCGTTCGCGCTCGGCAGCATGCCCTTGATGCGCAGGTTCCGAAGCACCTCTTGCGCCAGCGTGTGGCCGTTCTCGGCCGACCGCGTCAGCCAGCGTTCAGTCTGCGACAAGTCTTTCTCTGTTCCCGGCATGCCATGGACATAGGACAACCCCAACAGGTATTGCCCATCCCCGTGTCCTTGTTGTGCCGCCTTGAGCAGCCATGCCATGGCCTCCGGGAAAGTACCCCTCACCCCTCGGTTGCCCAGATGCAGGATCGCCAAGGCGAACTGCGCCTGCGGCAGGCCTTGCAGTGCGGCCCGGTGGAACCAGGCATAGGCCTGCTCGAAGTTGTTTTCCACAACGCCATACGCCAAAAAGTAGGCCTGCCCCAGATTGTGTTGCGCCCTCGCCTCTCCCTGCTCCGCCGCACGGCACAGCGCCCTCAGATCCCGGGGGTCGACAGGCAGCGCCGAGGGACAGACGATGCGGGCCGACGACGCTGGGAGCCGGCCCGCTTCCGCCTCCACCTCCGGTGCGACGGGAGACGACGGTTTCGCAGCCGCAGTACCCACAGCGCACAGCATCAAACACCCCAGCGCGAACGCGGGTAGGCGACATGGTTGACTCATTCGGGGAAACCTCCTTGATCTTTGATTCGGCGCGCCGACCGAAGCGCCCTGTGGTCGAGAGCTTACCGGCGGTCGATGCCGCGACCACTCATCGTATGCGCGCTCAACTACCCCGATATGTGGAATAGCTCCAAGGGCTCACCAGCAACGGCACGTGGTAGTGCTCGTTGGGGTGGGCGACGCCGAAATCGAGCGACACGCGATTGAGGAAGTTGGGCTCGGGCAAGGCCACGCAGCGGCGTGCGAAATAGCCTTTCACATCGAACACCAGGCGGTAGGTGCCGACCTTGAGGCTGGCGTTGTCGTAGAGCATGCCATCGGGGTTGCGGCCGTCTGCGTTGAGTTCGAAGCGCTTGACCAGCGTGGCGAAGTCGCCGTCCGTGGTGTAGAGCTCCACCGCCATGCCGGCGGCGGGACAGCCGTGCATGGTGTCCAGAACGTGCGTACTCAAGCCCATGGTGCGTCCTTTGAAAAGCGGTCGACTGAAAGTGTATACACTTTTTGCCTTTTCTGGCTATGATGCCCGCATGGACACCTCCAGCACCCACCAGATCGTCGCGTCGCTCACGCGGGCCATCGTGGAACACCGGCTGCACCCGGGCACCAAGCTGGCCGAGCAGAAGCTGGCCGACCACTTCGGGGTCTCGCGCACGCTGGTGCGCCAGGCGCTGTTCCAGCTCTCGCAGAACCGCCTGATCCGGCTGGAGCCCGCGCGTGGCGCCTTCGTGGCCACCCCTTCGGTGGAAGAAGCGCGACAGGTATTCGCCGTGCGCCGCATGCTCGAAACCGAGATGACGCGCGCCTTCGTGCTGCAGGTGACGCCGGCCCGGATCAAGGCGCTGCGCGAGCACCTGGCCCAGGAAAAGCAGGCGATCGACCTGCAGGACGTGAGCGGCCGCACCGAACTGCTGCGCGACTTCCACGTGCGCATGGCCGAGCTCATGGGCAACCAGGTGCTGGCCGAGTTGCTGCGCGAGCTGATCTCGCGCTGCGCGCTGATCACGCTCATGTACCAGAGCACGAACGCGGCAGAACACTCCAGCGAAGAACACGCGGCCATCGTCAAGGCGCTGGCCGCCAAGGACGAAGACACCGCCGTGCGCCTGATGAACGAACACCTGTTGCACGTGGAAGAAGGCCTGACCTTCGACCGCAAGCTGCCGACCAACGACATTTCCATGGCGCTTTCATGACAGTCATGAATCCCCCCCGCCGCGCTTCGCGCGACCCCCTCAAGGGGGCAACACCTTCGGCCTGGCAAAGCCAGTTCCGCGGTGTTCCCGGTTAGCTCCCCCGCTCTGATCTTCTGTTGTATTTGTTATGACCGTCTACGACTCCACCGCCCCATATCCCCGCGACCTCATCGGTTATGGCCACGATGTGCCGCATGCGCGCTGGCCGGGCGGGGCGCGCGTTGCCGTGCAGTTCGTGCTGAACTACGAAGAAGGTGGTGAGAACTCGGTGCTGCATGGCGATGCGGGCTCGGAACAGTTCCTCTCGGAAATGTTCAACCCCGCGGCCTTCCCGGACCGGCACATCAGCATGGAAGGCATCTACGAATACGGCTCGCGCGCGGGCGTCTGGCGACTGCTGCGCGAGTTCGAAAAGCGGGGCCTGCCGCTCACGGTGTTTGGCGTGGCGACCGCGCTGGAAAAACATCCCGAGCTGACGGCCGCGTTCCAGCAGCTGGGATACGACATCGCCTGCCACGGGCTCAAGTGGATCCACTACCAGGCCATCGACGAGGCCACCGAGCGCGCCCACATGGCCGAGGCGATGGCGATCATCGAGCGCCTCACGGGCGAGAGGCCGCTGGGCTGGTACACCGGCCGCGACAGCCCCAACACGCGCCGCCTGGTGGCCGACTTCGGCGGCTTCGAGTACGACAGCGACTACTACGGCGACGACCTGCCGTTCTGGATGAAGGTGAAGAAAACCGACGGCAGCGACGCGCACCAGCTCATCGTGCCCTACACGCTGGACTGCAACGACATGCGCTTCGCCCTGCCCCAGGGCTATTCACACGCCGACCCGTTCTTCCAGTACATGAAGGACACGTTCGACGCGCTCTACGCCGAGGGCGACCCGGACGGCCTGGACCGCCCGAAGATGATGAGCATCGGCATGCACTGCCGCCTGCTGGGTCGCCCCGGCCGCATCACGGCGCTACAGCGTTTCCTGGACCACATCCAGTCGCACGACCATGTGTGGGTGGCGCGGCGGCTGGACATCGCGCGGCACTGGAAGGCCACACACCCGGTGAGTGCCTGAGGTGAACCCCATGCCGATCACGCTGGACCAACTCAACGCCGCGCCGCTGGCCGAGGCCGCGATGCTGCTCGACGGCCTGTACGAGCATTCGCCCTGGATCGCCGAGCGGGCCCTGGCGCAGCGCCCCTTCGCTTCATTGGCCGCGCTGAAACACGCCATGGTGCGCGTGCTGAATCAAGCCGGCGTGGAACCGCAGCTCGCCCTGATCCGCGCCCACCCCGAGCTCGCGGGCAAGGCCATGGTGAGCCAGTCGCTCACCGCCGAGTCCACCCACGAGCAAGCCAAGGCCGGCCTGACGCACTGCACGCCCGAGGAGTTCGCCCACCTCCAGCAACTCAACGCCGTCTACAACGCGAAATTCGGTTTCCCGTTCATCCTCGCGGTGCGCGGGCCGCGCGGCACGGGCCTGAGCAAGGCAGAGATCATCGCCACCTTCGAGCGCCGCCTGCACCACCCGGTGGACTTCGAACGCGCCGAGTGCCTGCGCAACATCCACCGCATCGCCGAGATCCGGCTGAACGACAAGTTCGGCTTCGAGCCCACGCTGGGCAACGCGGTCTGGGACTGGCACGAAGACCTGGCCCGCCACACCGACCCGGGTTACGCCGAACTCGGCCAGCTCACCGTGACCTACCTGACCGACGCGCACCGGGCTTGTGCGGCGCAGTTGCAGCGGCAGATGCTGGCGCTGGGCTTTGACGAGGCGCACATCGATGCGGTGGGCAACGTGGTGGGGGTGTATCACGCCGGGCCGCAACCCAATGTCGTTCGCCCTGAGCTTGTCGAAGGGCTCGCAAGGGCTTCGACAGGCTCAGCCCGAACGGATGGTTCGGAATCGAACGCTTCGGCCAAGGCCCTGCTCACCGGCAGCCACTACGACACCGTGCGCAACGGCGGCAGGTACGACGGGCGCCTAGGCATCTTCGTGCCCATGGCCTGCGTGCAGCAGTTGCGGGCCGAAGGGCGCAGGCTGCCGTTCGCCATCGAAGTGGTGGGCTTCGCCGAAGAAGAAGGCCAGCGCTACAAGGCCACCTTCCTGGGCTCGGGCGCGCTCACCGGCCACTTCAACCTGGCCTGGCTGGACCAACAGGACGCCGACGGCGTCAGCATGCGCGCGGCCATGCAGCACGCTGGCCTGCCCGCCACGCTGGACGCCATCGCCGCGTTGCAACGCGACCCATCGAAGTACCTCGGCTTCGTCGAGGTGCACATCGAACAGGGCCCGGTTCTGGGTGAACTCGATCTGCCGCTGGGCGTCGTCACCTCCATCAACGCCAGCGTGCGCTACCTGGGCGAAGTGATCGGCATGGCCAGCCACGCCGGCACCACGCCCATGGACCGCCGGCGCGACGCCGCCTGCGCCGTGGCCGAACTCGCGCTCTACGCCGAACAGCGCGCCGCGGCCGACGGCGACTCGGTCGCCACCATCGGCATGCTGCAGGTGCCCAATGGCTCCATCAACGTGGTGCCGGGCCGCTGCAGCTTCAGCCTCGACCTGCGCGCGCCCAGCGACGCGCAGCGCGATGCGCTGGCCAAGGACGTGCTGGCGAAACTCGGCGACATCTGCGGCCGCCGTGGTCTGCGCCACACGCTGGAGGAAACCATGCGCGCCGCGGCCGCACCAAGCGCCCCGGCCTGGCAGGCGCGCTGGGAAGCCGCTGTGGCCGCGCTTGGCGTGCCGCTGCACCGTTTGCCCAGCGGCGCCGGCCACGACGCCATGAAACTGCACGAGCTGATGCCGCAGGCCATGCTGTTCGTGCGCGGCCAGAACAGCGGCATCAGCCACAACCCGCTCGAATCCACCACCAGCGACGACATGGACCTGTGCGTGCGCGCCTTCGCGCACCTGCTCGAACAACTCGCCGCCGAACACCCCAACTGAACACCTCATGACCACTCCGCAACAACAACTCGACGCCTGGATCGACGCCCACTTCGACGAAGAAGTGCGGTTTCTGCAGGAACTCGTGCGCGTGCCCACCGACACGCCGCCCGGCAACAACGCGCCGCACGCCGAGCGCGCGGCCGAGCTGCTGGCCGCCATGGGCCTGACGGCTGAAAAGCACGCCGTGCCCGAGGCCGAAGTGAAAGCCGCCGGCCTGCAGTCCATCACCAACCTGATCGTGCGCCGCCGCTTTGGCGACGGCGGCCAGACCATCGCACTCAACGCGCATGGCGACGTGGTGCCACCCGGCGAAGGCTGGACGCACGACCCGTATGGCGGCGAGATCGTGGACGGCCGGATCTACGGCCGCGCCACCGCGGTGAGCAAGTGCGACATCGCCAACTTCACGTTCGCCATCCGCGCGCTCGAAGCGCTCGGCACCCCCCTGAAGGGCGGCGTGGAACTGCACGTGACCTACGACGAGGAATACGGCGGTGAGGTCGGCCCGGACTGGCTGCTCAAGAACGGTCTGACGAAACCCGACCTGATGATCGCCGCTGGCTTCAGCTACCAGGTGGTGGTGGCACACAACGGCTGCCTGCAACTAGAGGTGACGGTGCACGGTGACATGGCGCACGCCGCCATTCCCGACAGCGGCACCGACGCACTGCAAGGCGCGGTGCACATCCTCAACGCGCTCTACGCGCTCAACGCCGACTACCTCAAGGTCACGTCCGGCGTTGAAGGCATCACCCACCCCTACCTCAATGTGGGCCAGATCAGCGGCGGCACCAACACCAATGTGGTCCCCGGCAAGGTGGTGCTCAAGCTCGACCGCCGCATGATCCCCGAGGAAGACCCGGCCGAGGTGGAAGCCTCGCTGCGCCGCACCATCGCCGAGGCAGCGGCCAGCTACCACCCGCCGCGCGGCGGACGCGCCATCGGCGTGGACGTCAAACGCATCCTGCTGGCGCGCGCGCTCAAACCCCTGCCGGGCAACCAGCCGCTGGTCGAAGCGATCCAGAAGCACGGCCAGGCGGTGTTCGGTGAGCCCATTCCCGCGGTGGGCACACCGCTCTACACCGACGTGCGCCTCTATGGCGAACGCGGCATCCCCGGCGTGATCTACGGCGCCGGCCCACGCACCGTGCGCGAGTCCAACGCCAAACGCGCCGACGAGAACCTGCTGCTGGAAGACCTGCGGCGGGCCACCAAAGTGATCGCCCGCACCCTGCTGGACCTGCTGCAGGACTGATGCCCCCACGCTCCGCCGCTACGCGGGTCGCTGCCCCCCGAGGGGGCTGATCCGGCTTGGGGCGGCCCGGCGCCGGATCGCTGCGGCCCCGAGCGCTATCGCTTCTGCCGCGTGCCACAATGACCGCCCGCCCACGCCGGGCGGCCCGATTCTGGAGACACCATGACCCCCGCTGAAGAAGCCCTGCGCGACGCCGCTTTCGAATACCACCGATCCCCCCACAAGGGCAAGATTTCCGTCAACCCGACCAAGCCACTGTCCAACCAGCGCGACCTGTCGCTGGCGTATTCGCCGGGCGTGGCCTACCCCTGTCTGGCGATCGAAGCCGACCCGACGATGGCGGCCGAGTACACCTCGCGCGGCAACCTGGTGGGCGTGATCACCAACGGCACCGCCGTGCTGGGCCTGGGCGACATCGGGCCGCTGGCGAGCAAGCCGGTGATGGAAGGCAAGGGCTGCCTGTTCAAGAAGTTCGCCGGCATCGACGTGTTCGACATCGAACTGGCCGAGCGCGACCCGGACAAGCTGGTCGACATCATCGCGGCGCTGGAGCCCACGCTGGGCGGCGTGAACCTGGAAGACATCAAGGCGCCCGAGTGCTTCTACATCGAGAAGAAGCTGCGCGAGCGCATGAAGATCCCCGTCTTCCACGACGACCAGCACGGAACGGCCATCATCTCCAGCGCCGCCCTGATCAACGGCCTGGAGCTGGTCAGCAAACAGATCGGCGAAGTGAAGATGGCGGTGTCGGGCGCGGGCGCCGCCGCCATCGCCTGCCTGGACCTGATGGTCAACCTCGGTGTGAACATCGAGAACATCCTGGTCTGCGACTCCAAGGGCGTGATCCACACCGAGCGCGCCGACGCCGTGGCGGGCAAGCTCGATGAATCCAAGCGGCGCTACTGCCGCAGCACCAGCGCACGCACGCTGGCCGACGCGCTGAACGGCGCCGACGTGTTCCTGGGCTGCTCGGCCGCCGGCGTAGTGGACGCCGACATGGTCAAGAGCATGGGCACGCAGCCCATCATCCTGGCGCTGGCCAACCCCGAGCCCGAGATCCGGCCCGAGATCGCCAAGGCCGCGCGGCCGGACTGCATCATCGCCACCGGCCGCTCGGACTACCCGAACCAGGTCAACAACGTGCTGTGCTTCCCCTACATCTTCCGGGGCGCGCTCGACTGCGGCGCGACCAAGATCACGGAAGAGATGAAGATGGCCTGCGTGCGCCAGATCGCCGAGCTCACCAAGAGCGAGATCAGCGACGAGGTGGCCGCCGCCTATGCCGGCCAGGAGCTGGTGTTTGGCCCCGACTACATCATCCCCAAGGCCTTTGACACCCGCCTGATCCTGAAGATCGCGCCCGCCGTGGCCCAGGCCGCGGCCGACTCCGGCGTGGCCACTCGGCCCATCGCCGACATGGAAGCCTACAAGGAGAGCCTGGGCCGTTTCGTCTACCAGACCGGCATCCTGATGCGGCCGATCTTCAACGCGGCCAAGGCCCTGCCCGACAGCCGCAAACGCGTGGCCTTCGCCGACGGCGAAGACGAGCGCGCGCTGCGCGCCGCCCAGATGGCGATCGACGACCACCTGGCTGTGCCGATCCTGATCGGCCGCCCGGCCGTGATCGCCGCACGCATCGAAAAAGCCGGCCTGCGCATGCGCCTGGGGGTGGACGTGCAGAACACCAACCCCGAGGACGACCCGCGCTTCCGCCAGTACTGGGAGCACTACCACAAGCTCATGGCGCGCAACGGCGCCACGCCCGAGGTGGCCAAGGCCGCGGTGCGCCGCTCCAACACCATCATCGGCTCGCTCATGCTCTCGCTGGGCGACGCCGACGCGCTGATCTGCGGCCTGGTGGGCAGCTACAACACCCACCTGGAGCGCATCGACTCCATCCTGGGCAAGCAGCCGGGCGTGGCCAACTATGCCGCCGTCAACGCGCTCATGACCGACCGCGGCCCGATCTTCATCGCCGACACCTACGTCAACGAAGACCCGAACGCCGAACAGCTGGCCGAGATCGCCTTCATGGCCGCACAGCAGGTGCAGCGCTTCGGCATTCCGCCCAAGATCGCTTTCCTCTCGCATTCGAGCTTTGGCTCCAGCAAGCGGGCGTCGGCCAAGAAGATGCGCGCCGCGCGCGACCTCTTCGTGGCGCAGCACCCCGAGATCGAGTGCGACGGCGAGCTGCACGGCGACGCCGCGCTGCAGGAGGAAATCCGCCGCCGGTACGACGCCCAGACCACGCTCACCGGCTCGGCCAACCTGCTGATCTGCCCCAACCTGGATTCGGCCAACATCCTCTACAACGTGCTCAAGACCACCACCAGCGGCGGCGTGACCGTCGGGCCGGTGCTCATGGGCGCGGCGGCCACGGCCTACATCCTCACGCCCGCGGCCACGGTGCGCCGCGTGCTCAACATGACGGCCCTGGCCGCCGCCGCCAGCCCGCGCTGACCTGGCCTCATGCCCGACCCCGAGGGACGCTGCGGCGTCCCTTTTTTTTCACCCCACGGCGCGGGTCGCGGCCGCCAGCCAATGGCCCGCCATCCCGGCACCGGAGCCCGGCGCTCATGATTTTCTGGAAAGTGCGTGCCGCCGCAGCGCCGGGGCCCTACCGGGGCGTTCATCGTCCGACAATGGGCGCATGGTCGAACCGCTCTCGCCGCCGCTTCCTCTGCCCCGCATGCGCAGTGCCTCGCTGCGCCTGCAGCTCAACCTGATCGTGGCCACGCTGACGGGCCTGTTCGTCGCCGCGCTGGTGGGACTGCAGATCGACGGCACGCGCGCCAGCGTGCGGGAAGAGATCACCGCGTCGAACAAGGTGGCCACCCAACTGCTGGAGCGCGTCAGCGGCATCTTCTCCCGCGGCGGCCCCCCGGCCATGCTCGGTTTCCTGGAGCAACTCGGTCGCGTGCGGGCCAACGACATCGTGCTGGTGGGCGACGACGGCCAGGTGCTCTACCGCTCACCGCCCGCCACCTACAAGCAGGGTCGCGATGCCCCCGAATGGTTCACCGCCTGGGTCGTGCCGCCGCTGCAGCGCCAGCTGGTGCGCATGCCGGGCGCCACGCTGGCGATCGAGCCCAACCCGTCTCGGGCCATCCTCGACGGCTGGGACCACCTGGTGCGGCTGGCCGGCATCGCCACGCTGGCGCTGGTGGCCCTCCATGTCGCCGTGTTCTGGGCGGTCGGGCGAACCCTGCGCCCCTTTGCGCGCATCGTCGAGGGCCTGCGGCGGCTGCAGGCCGGCGACTACGCCACCCGGCTGCCTCCCCTGCCGGGCCGCGAGGCGGCGCTGATCGGCGAGTCGGTCAACCGGCTGGGCGAGGCCATCGAAACGACCCTGCAGCAACGCATCGCCGCCCGCGAGGCGCGGCAGCGGCTGTCGGAGAGCCGGGCCTGGGCCCAACAGGTCGAGCAGCGCCTGGAGGCCGAGCGCAAGGACATCGCCGCCGAGTTGCACGACGAACTGGGGCAATCGGTCACCGCCATCCGCTCGCTCGCCCGCTCCCTGCTGGCCCGGCTGCCGACCGACGACACCACGGGCCGCGAGGCCGCCCAGATGATCGACACCGAGGCCGCGCGCCTGTACGACGCGATGCACGGCATGATTCCCCGGTTGACACCGCTGACGCTGGGCCCGCTGGGCCTGCCCGACGCGCTGCGCGACCTGGTCGCCAGCCTGCGCCTGCGCCACCGGGCGCAGGTCTTCGAGCTGCACATCGAGGGTCCGGAAACACCGGTCGACCCGGACACCGCCCTGGCGGTCTACCGGACGGCCCAGGAGGCCCTGAACAACGCGCTCAAACACAGCGGGGCGCGGCACCTGGGCCTGCTGCTGCAGCGCAACGCACAGACCCTGAGCCTGACGGTGACCGACGATGGCTGCGGCCTGCCGCCGCCAGACCAGCGCCCCCACCGCTTCGGCCTGCCCGGCCTGCACGAACGCGCGGTGGCGCTGGGCGGGCGCTTCGACGCCCAGCGCCGCCCCGAGGGCGGCACGCAGGTCCGCGTGGAACTGCCCTGCGGGGGCCGGCCGGCAGCCGGAGGCGAAGCATGATCCGGGTGGTGCTGGTGGACGACCATGCCGTGGTGCGCATGGGGTTTCGCCTGCTGCTGCAGGCCCAGGGCGGGTTCGAGGTGGTGGGCGAGGCCGCCGATGGTGAGTCCCTGCTGCGGGAGCTGCCCCAGTGGGCCGCCGACGTCATCGTCATGGACCTGACCATGCCCGGCCTGGGCGGGCTGGAGACGCTGCGGCGCCTGCGGGCGCGCGATCCCGTGCCCGGGGTGCTGGTGCTCTCGGCCCACGACGACGCGGCCTACCCGCGCCGCGCCCTCAACGCTGGCGCGCTGGGTTTCCTGGGCAAGCGCAGCGCCCCCGAGGCCCTGCCCGAGGCGGTGCGCGCCGTGGCGCAGGGCCGGCGCTACCTGGACCCGCAGACCGCGCAGGCCCTGGCCCTGTCGCAGTTCGACGGCAGCACCAGCCCGTTCGACGCGCTGTCCGAGCGCGAGTTCGAGGTGTTCACCCGGCTCGCGCGCGGGCGCAGCGTCCAGGAGATCGCCCGGGCGCTGAGCCTCTCGCCCAGCACGGTGGGCACCCACCTGTACAACGTGAAGCAGAAGCTGGGGGCCGGCAACCAGGCCGAACTCACGCTGCTGGCGCTGCGCTGGGGCGTGATCGAGGCCTGAGAGGCCGAAGGCCGAGCGCCCGGCCGGCGCCAGCGCCGACGCCGCAGGCCCTCATGATTTTCTGGAGCCATTCCCATGAAATTCCCGAGGGGCGATTCGCGATCCCTCCGTGGCGCCTGGGACCGGCGGTCTCCACAATGACCAGCAGGCGGGGTCGATGCCTCGCCGCTGTTTCCCTTCATCTCAACCTCAAGGAAATCACCATGCAATGGATTGATCCGGCTTTCTGCGACATCCGCCTGGGCTTCGAAGTCACGGCCTACGTTTACGTGCGTTGATCCGTCGGGGGCGGCGCAAGCCGCCCCCCGGACACGAGGGGTACCCACCATGAACCACGCCGCCCGGCCCGATCCGCTCAGAGCCCCCCACGCTTCGCTGCCCCCCGAGGGGGCGTTCGCCGCCTTGGGGCGGCCCGGCGGCGACTCAGGCCGCCATGTCCTGCATCCGATGTACCTGTTTCGCTGGGAGCCCAGCCAGACGGCCCACGTGCTGCTGTACCCGGAGGGCATCGTCAAGCTCAACGAGACCGCCGGCGAAATCCTCAAGCGCTGCGACGGCGTGCGAACAGACGCGCAACTGATCGCCGAGCTGCAGGCGCTGTATCCCGATGAACCGGCCCGCGTCGAAGCGGGCGTACTGACATTCCTGGAGGTGTTCCGTGCCAAAGGATGGATCCGTCGTCAGACTTGACGGCCAGGGCCTGCCGCTGTGGCTGGTGCTCGAACTGACCTACCGCTGCCCGTTGAAGTGCCCGTGGTGCAGCAACCCGGTGAACGCCGCGCCCGGGCATGGGCCGGAGCTGAGCACCGACGAATGGAAGCGGGTGCTGCGCCAGGGCCGCGAGCTCGGTGCGCTGCAACTGGGCTTCACCGGCGGCGAGCCGATGCTGCGCGACGACCTGGAGGAGCTGGTCGAAGAGGCCAACGGCCTGGGCTACTACACCAACCTGATCACCTCGGGCGTCGGGCTGAGCGAGGCGCGCCTGGTGGCGCTGAAACAGGCCGGTCTCAAGCAGATCCAGCTGTCGATCCAGTCGAGCGACCGCGAACTGACCGACGCGCTGGTGGGGGCCAAGGTCTTCGACCTCAAGCTCAAGGTGGCGCGGATGATCAAGGCCCACGGCTTCCCGATGGTGCTCAACGTGCCGGTGTTCCGCCACAACGTCGACCAGACGGCGCAGGTGCTCGCGATGGCCGAGGACATCGGTGTGGACTACCTCGAGTTCGCCAACATCCAGTACTACAACTGGGCCCTGCTCAACCGCGACGAGCTGATGCCCACGCGCGAGCAACTGGAGCGGGCCGAGCGCACGGTCAACGAGGCCCGGCAGCGGCTGGGCGACCGCATGACGATCTATTTCGTCATCCCCGATTACCACGAGTCGCGGCCCAAGGCCTGCATGAACGGCTGGGGCTCGATCCACCTGACCATCGCCCCCGACGGCACCGCCATGCCCTGCCAGGAGGCGCGATCGATCGACGGTCTGAGCTTTCCAACGGTGCGCGAACACGGGCTGGACTGGCTCTGGAACGAATCGCCCACCTTCCGCCAGTTCCGCGGCCTGGACTGGATGCGCGAGCCCTGCAGCTCCTGCGACGAGCGGGAGACCGATTTCGGCGGCTGCCGCTGCCAGGCCTACCTGCTGACCGGCGACGCCTGCAACACCGACCCGGCCTGCGCCAAGTCCCCGCACCACGGGCTGATCACCCAGGCCGTGGCCCGCGCCACCGACCCCACCCGTGTGCGCATGCCGCTGATCATGCGCACAGCGCCAAGATGAAACACCCCCGCCGCGCTGCGCGCGACCCCCTCCAGGGGGCGGCACTGGCCGTCCGGCAAAGCCGGCCCGGCGGTGCCCTAGGCTGGACCGCTTCATGCGATGCGGGTGGCGCTCCGGCACCATCGAAAGCTGATAGGCCTCCACCACCCCGGCGCCATCCCCTGGACTCGGCCCTGCTGACGGTGCTGATGGGCGTGGCCCTGACCGCCGTGCTGGCGGCCCTGCTGCGCCTGCTGGGCGGCGCCTGACGGAGCCTGGCCATGGACATTTCGCTGCTGGACCTGCTGCTGCGCTGGGCGCACTTCGCTGGCGCGCTGGTGTGGATCGGCCACAACTACGCCACCGCGATCACACGCCCGCGCTACCTGCCGCTGGCGGCGTCCGATCTCGCCGACCCTGGCAGTCCGCGCCAGCGCGACCTGCTGGCGCGCGAGCACGGCACGTTTCGCTACGCCTCGCTGCTCACGCTGGGCACCGGGTTGGCCATGCTGGGGCTGCGCGGCACGCTGCCCGGCGCCCTGGGCTTGCAGGGCGGCCTGGCGCCCATCGGGGTGGGCCTGTGGCTGGGCGTGATCATGGTGTGCAACCTGTGGTTCGTGCTGTGGCCGAACCAGAAGCGCGTGCTGGGCTTCGTGCCCGCCCCCATCGAGCAGCGCCTGCGCTGCTCGCGCATCACCTTCCTGTCCGCGCGCGTGAACACGATGCTGTCGGTCCCGCTGCTGTTCTTCATGGCCGCGGGGTCCCATGGCGGTGTCCTGCTGCCCTGACCCGGTGGCCGCAGCGGCCAGCGCCGCTCCCGCCGGTGGCCACAGCTTCTCGGCGGCGGCCGGCCCGTTGCCGCCCGAGGTGGTGGACGAGGTGGCCGAGGCCTGCCGGTCCTGGCGCGGCGGGGCCCCGGTGCTGAGCCTGCCGTTCACCTCGGAGGCGTTTCGTGAGCTGCAGCACGAGACCGAGGCCCGCCTGCGGCGGCTGCTGGGCATCCCGCAGGGCTACCGGGTGCTGTTCATGCAGGGCGGGGCCAGCGCGCAGTTCGCCCTGGTGCCGCTCAACCTGCTGGGGCCCGACGATGCCGCCGCCCACCTGGACACCGGCCACTGGTCGCGGCGGGCCGCGGTCGAGGCCGCCCGCCACGCCCGGGTCGTGAGCCTGCACCACGATGACCTGGACCCCAGCGCCCCATCCCCGGACACGGCGCCGGTGGCCTACCTGCACCTCACCAGCAACGAGACCGCGGACGGCTGGCAGTGGCCCCGGCTGCCCGCCAGCCCCTGGCCGCTGGTGGTCGACATGAGCTCCGACCTGCTCACCCGCGAGATTCACTGGACCGGGCTTGGCCTGCTGTACGCCAGCGCCCAGAAGGCGCTGGGGGTGCCGGGGCTGACGCTGGTGATCGTGCGCGACGACCTGTTGGGCCACGCCCGACCCAGCGTGCCCGGCGTCATGAACTACACCGCCCTGGCCGCCGCCGACTCGCGCCTGAACACACCACCGGTGTTCGCCGTCTTCGTCGCCCACGCCATGCTGGGCTGGATCGAACGGCAGGGTGGCGTGCCGGCGATGGCACACACCGCTGCCCGGCGCAGCGAGGCGGTCTACCAGGCCCTGGACGCCAGCGGCGGCGTCTACCGGCCCGGGGTCGATCCGGCCTGGCGCTCGCGCATCAACCCCTGCTTCGGCCTGGCCGAGCCGGCCCTGACGCCCCGCTTCCTCGAACAGGCGCGGGCCGCCGGCCTGTTCGATCTGCAGGGCCATCCGGACCTGGGGGGTCTGCGCGTGAGCCTGTACAACGGCACGCCCGAAGCGGCAGTGTGTGCCTTGCTGTGTTTCCTGAGGGCGTTCCAGCGCAGCCATGGCTGAGCCCGCCACCGAGGGTGAAACGCCCCTGGCCCGCCGCACGCGCCTGGCACTGGCGCAGCTGCTCGACGCCGCCCGCGACACGCCGCAGCAGTGCCCCTGGCCAAGCCCGGCCGTGCGTCGGATGGGCCTGGACTTTCCCGGCCCGGTCGGCCTGGCGGCGGGCTTCGACCCTCAGGGCGCGCTGCTCGGTGACGCCCACCGGCTGGGCCTTGGGCACGTGGAACTGGGCACCGTGGCCGGCCTCGCGCTGTGCGGCACCGGCCTGGGCACCGCCCGACCGGGCCACCTCGGTCCGTCGGCGCTCACCGCGCCGCGCGCCGTCTGCGGTCTCAGCCTGGGCCGGCACCCCGCGACCCCCTGGGTGCAGGCCGAGGACGAGTTGCTCGCTGGCCTGCAGGCCCTTCCGCCCTGGGTGGACTACCTGACGCTCAACCCGGGCCGCGCGCCCCCGACGGCGGCGCGCTTCGCCCACCTGGTGGCCGCCGTGGCCGCCGCGCTCGGCACGGGCACCACCGGCACAGCCCCCGCCCGGCCACGCCAGCCGATCGTCGTGAAGCTGCCCATGGCCTGGACCGAGGGCCCCGACGGTGCCCGTGTGGCCGCCGATTTCGTCACCCGGGGGGCGGCCGGGCTGCTGCTCAGCGCCGAGGGCACAAGCGACGCCGGTGCTGCCCTCGAAGCGCTGCGCCGCGTGGCCCGCGCCGTGCCGCGCGAGACCTGCCTGATCAGCGTGGGCGGCATCCACTGCGCCCCGGAAGCCCTGGCCCGCCGGCACGCCGGCGCCGACCTGATCCAACTGCACCGGGGGCTGAGCGCCCTCGGCGTGGACCTGATCCGCACGATCAACCGCGCCCTGGCGGCGCCGCTCGACAGCCCAACACCCCGAAACGGTGCATAACCTGGCCGGCGCGCACCGTTTCAGGGTTAGCCATGATGACAAGCGTCTTCGCATGGCCAAGTATCTGTATACACATTCTGTGTTCAATCATCCCCGGGTCCGCACGCGCCTGGCATTGTTTTTGCTCAATGCCCCGGATGCGGGCCGCCCGCGCCCGACGCCCTCGCCACGGAGACCCCCATGAACAAGCGCCTCTTTCTCAAGACCACCGCCGCCCTGGCCGCCGCAGCCGCCTTTGGCAGCGCCCAGGCGCAGACGCCGATCAAGTTCCAGCTCGACTGGCGCTTCGAAGGCCCGGCCGCGCTGTTCCTGCAGCCCGTGGCCAAGGGGTATTTCAAGGCCGCCGGCCTGGACGTGAGCGTGGACTCGGGCAACGGCTCGGGCGGCACCGTCACCCGCGTGGCCTCGGGCACCTACGACATGGGCTTTGCCGACATGGCCGCGCTGATGGAGTTCCACGCCAACAACCCGGACGCGCCCAACAAACCCGTGGCCGTGATGATGGTCTACAACAACACGCCCGCCGCCGTGCTCGCGCTCAAGAAGAGCGGCATCACCAAGCCGGCCGACCTGAGCGGCAAGAAGCTCGGCGCCCCGGTGTTCGACGCCGGCCGCAAGGCCTTCCCGATCTTCCAGAAGGCCAACGGCGTGAGCAACGTGGCCTGGACCTCGATGGACCCGCCGCTGCGCGAGACCATGCTGGTGCGCGGCGACATCGACGCCATCACCGGTTTCTCGTTCACGTCGCTGCTCAACCTGGAAGCGCGCGGCGTGAAGGCCGCTGACGTGGTGATCCTCCCCTACGCCGACCACGGCGTGAAGGTCTACGGCAACGCCATCATCGCCAGCCCCAAGCTGATCAAGGAAAACCCGGCCGCCATCAAAGCCTTCCTGAGCGCCTTCACCAAGGGCGCGCGGGACGTCATGGCCAACCCCGCGGCCGGCATCGAAACCGTGAAGGCGCGCGACGGCATCATCAACGTGGCGCTGGAAACGCGCCGCCTGCAGCTCGCGATCGACTCCGTGGTGGCCAGCCCCGACGCGCGCAAGGAAGGTTTTGGCCAGGTCAACGCCGGGCGGCTCTCGCTGATGGCGTCCCAGGTGTCCGACGCCTACGCCACCAAGACCCGCATCAACCCCGCCGCCATCTGGGACGGCTCCATGCTGCCCCCGGCCGCCGAGCTCAACGTGTTGCCGCCCGCGAAGAAGTAACCCCCGCGAACAGCACCGGCGCGCGCCCGTCGCCTGCGGCCCGGGCGGGCGCCTTTTCGTGACCGCTGGCCTTTTTTCAGAACCACCCCATGCCAGAAGCCACCCCCACGCCCGCTGCCAGCGACAAGCCCTTCGTCGAATTCGACCAGGTCTGGCTGGCCTACAACGACGAACTGCTGGCCCAGGACGTCTTCGCGGTCGAAGACATCAACCTGCAGGTGAAACAGGGAGAGTTCATCGCCATCGTCGGCCCCTCGGGCTGTGGCAAGTCCACCTTCATGAAGCTCACCACCGGGCTGAAGATGCCCAGCATGGGCAAGATCCTCATCGACGGCCAGCAGGTGACCGGTCCGCTCAAGATTTCGGGCATGGCCTTCCAGGCACCTTCGCTGCTGCCCTGGCGCACCACGCTGGACAACGTGCTGCTGCCGCTGGAGATCGTCGAGCCGTATCGCAGCCAGTTCAAAGACCGGCGCAAAGAGTTTGCAGAACGCGCCAGCCGCCTGCTGGCCAGCGTGGGCCTGGGCGGCATGGAGAAAAAGTTTCCCTGGGAGCTCTCGGGCGGCATGCAGCAGCGCGCCAGCATCTGCCGCGCCCTCATCCACGAGCCCAAGATGCTGCTGCTCGACGAGCCCTTCGGCGCGCTCGACGCCTTCACGCGCGAAGAGCTCTGGTGCACGCTGCGCGACCTGTGGGAGGCACAGCGCTTCAACGTGATCCTGGTCACGCACGATCTGCGCGAGAGCGTGTTCCTGGCCGACACGGTGTATTGCATGAGCAAGAGCCCGGGGCGTTTCGTGGTGAAGCGCGAGATTCAGATCCCGCGCACGCGCGACCTGGAGGTGACCTACACCAAGGACTTCAGCGACATCGTGCATGAACTGCGCGGACACATTGGGGCCTTGCGGCGCCCCTGTCGACCAGTGAACGGTGCCACACCATGAACAAGAAACAAGTCGAACGCTGGTCGCCCTTCCTGCTGCTGATCGCCATCGTCGTGGTCTGGGAGGTGATCACCAGCGGTTTCGGTGTTTCGGAGTTCATCTTTCCCAGCCCCTCGCGCATCTGGGAGCAGACGCTGGAGCACAAGGCCACCATCCTCGGCCACGCCTGGCGCACCTATTGGGTGACGATGGCGGGCTTTGGCATCGCCATCGTGGTGGGCGTGCTGCTGGGCTTTCTGATCGGCAGTTCGCGTCTGGCCTATGCGTCGGTGTACCCGCTCATGACGGCGTTCAACGCCCTGCCCAAGGCGGCCTTCGTGCCGATCCTGGTGGTGTGGTTCGGCATCGGCGCCGGCCCGGCGATCCTGACCGCTTTCCTCATCAGCTTCTTCCCCATCATGGTCAACATCGCCACCGGCCTGGCCACGCTGGAGCCGGAGCTGGAAGACGTGTTGCGCGTGCTGGGCGCCAAGCGCTGGGACGTGCTGACCAAGGTCGGCCTGCCGCGCTCCATGCCCTACTTCTTCGGCTCGCTCAAGGTCGCGATCACGCTGGCCTTCGTGGGCACCACGGTGTCGGAAATGACGGCCTCCAACGAGGGCATCGGCTACCTGCTGATCTCGGCCGGCAGCTCCATGCAGATGGGCCTGGCCTTCAGCGGCCTGCTGGTGGTGGGCGCGATGGCGATGGCGATGTACGAGCTGTTCAGCTTCATCGAGAAACACACCACCGGCTGGGCGCACAGGAGATGACCCCCCCCCCGCGCCGCCTGCGGCGTCACCCCCCAGGGGGCGACACTGGCGGCCCGGCGGAGCCGGTTCCGCGGTGTCCTGGGTTGGCTTCCGCTCGCTCCGGACACCTTGTCTGAGCTTTTCGGATGCGCTGTCTGTGCTGTCCAACGTCTGGCAAAGCCGCTCGCTCCCGCCCCCTACACTTCCCCCATGCCCTGGCACGCCCACCTGAATCTCGACTACCGCCTGGCCGCGCAGCGCACGGTGCTGCGGCACGAACACGACGGCCCGCTGCGCATCTTCAAGAGCCTCTACCCCGAGGGCGATGCGGTCTGCCACAACGTGCTGATCCACCCGCCCGGTGGCCTGGTGGGGGGCGACGGGCTGGACGTGGCGGTGCACGTGGGCAGCGGCGCCCATGGCCTGATCAGCACCCCGGGCGCGACCCGCTTCTACGCCTCCGACGGGCTGCCCGCCACGCAGCGGGTGGCGCTCACGCTGGACGCCGGGGCGCGGCTCGAATGGCTGCCGCTCGAAGCCCTGGCCTACCCCGGCTGCACGGCGCACAACACCCTGCGGGCCACGCTGGCCGAGGGCGCCGAGTTGATGGCCTGGGACGTGACCGCGCTCGGCCTGCCCCTGGCCGGCCAGCCGTTCACCCAGGGCAGCTTCAGCCAGCGGCTGGAGATTCCCGGGCTGTGGCTGGAGCAGGCGCGCATCGACGCGGCCGACACGCGCCTGCTGGCATCTCCGCTGGGGCTGGGCGGCCAGCGCTGCCTGGGCACGCTGCTGCTGGCCAGCGGCACGGCCTTCGGCCGGGAGCGCCGCGAACGGCTGCTGGAGGTGGCGCGCGCCGCGCTCGAAGGCGAGGCCGACGGGGTGCTGGCCGGCGCCACCTGCCCCAACCCGCAGACGCTGGTGGTGCGCGCCGTGGCCCCGCTGGTGGAGCCCCTGATGGCCCGCCTGCAGCGGGTCTGGGCCGCGCTGCGCCCCGCCGCCTGGGGGCTCGGCGCCACCCCGCCGCGCATCTGGCGGGTCTGATCCCGGGCCCGAAAAGCCCCCGCTTTGCGCCGCAGTTCCGGCGTTTGGCGCGCGCCAGGCTGTGCAGAATGAAAGGTAAGCCCCCCTGCCCACGCCCATTCCACCCACCCCCAACACCATGTCCGTGACCCACAGCGATCTGCAAGACGCCCACGCGCTGGTGGTGGACAGCAACCCGCTGTCGCGCTCCATCCTGGTGTCGCAGTTGCGCGAGTGCGGTGTGGGTACGGTGGTGCAGTGCCCCAGGTTGGCCGACGCGCGCCGCAAGCTGGAGATGGGCAGCTACGACGTGGTGATCTGCGACCAGTATTTCGAGCGCGAGGAAATCACCGGGCAGGACCTGCTCGACGACCTGCGGCGCAACCAGCTGCTGCCCTACTACACCGTGTTCGTGATGGTCACGTCCGAGTCGTCGTACAGCAAGGTGGCCGAAGCGGCCGAGTCGGCACTGGACGCCTACATCCTCAAGCCCCACACCGCGGCCGGCCTGGTGGAGCGCATCCGGCAGGCGCGGGTGCGCAAACAGGCGCTCAAGGAGATCTTCACCGCCATCGAGCGCGAGGCCTTCGAGCACGCCGCCGAGCTGTGCCGCAAACGTTTCGAGTCCCGCGGGCCGTACTGGCTGTACGCCGCGCGCATTGGCGCCGAGCTGATGCTGCGCAACGGCCACCTGAGCGAAGCACAGAAGCTCTACGAGGCGGTGGTGGAGGCCAAGACCCTGCCCTGGGCCCGCCTGGGCGTGGCGCGGGCACAGCTGGAAGCGGGCTACCCGCAGCGCGCCACCACCACCCTGGAGGGCCTGATCGAGGCCGAGCCCGGCTACTCCGACGCCTACGACGTGATGGGGCGCGCGCAGTTCGAGCTGGGCAACTTCCAGAACGCGCTGGCCACCTTCCGGATGTCCACCCAGCTCACGCCCTCGTCGGTCAACCGGCTGCTCAAGCACGGCATGATGGCCTATTACGCCGGAGACCGTGAAGAGGGCGTGGAACTGCTCGACCGCGCCACCCGCCTCGGGCTGGACTCCAAGTTCTACGACCCGCAGGCGCTGGTGCTGCTGGCCTTTGAGCGGCTGGACAACAACGACCAGCGCGGCCTGATGCGCTGCGTGGAGCAGCTTGAACACCTGCGCGACCGCAGCCCGGACAACCCGCGCCCACAGCGCCTGCTAGAGATGGCCCAGACCCTGGTGTCGATCCAGACCTACCAGACCGCCCGCGCGCTCGACGACGTGCGGCACTGGGCCAGGACCATTTCCCAGCCCGAGTTCGACTTCGAATCGGCCAGCAACCTGCTCGCCCTCATGACCCAGCTGGCCCGGCGCTCGATCCAGCTCTACGAGGTGGACGCGGCCGTGGACACACTGGGTCTGCGCTTTTGCACCAGCAAGGCGCTGACCGAGCTGCTGGCCTGCGCGGCGGTCGGGCGTTCGGAGTTCGCCGACCGCGTCCGCGAAGCCCACGCGCAGATCCTCAAGCTCACCGAGGAAGCCATGACGCTGAGCCTCCAGGGCGACCCGCGGGGCGCGGTGGAGAAACTGCTGACGGACGCCACCCGCACGCTCAACGCCAAGCTGATCGAATCGGCCCACCTGGTGCTGCAGCGCTACCAGGACAACATCCCCGACCACGCAGCCCTGCTGGAGCGCGCGCAGGCCATGCGCGAGCGCTACCGCAGCAGCGACATCCACGCGGGCCTGGGGGAACAAAGCCACGTCGGGCGCGCGGCCGGCGGCGTGTCGCTGCCCGGCGGCTACAAGCCACCGAACCCCGATGGCCTGCTGGGGAAGGTGACCGCGGTATAGCGGCCATTGCGCTCCCGTGGCCAAAGGCAACGCTGAGTAAGTCCCCGTGGATGCGGGCGCCTGCTGTCGGGATGGGCTGCAAGGCGCAAAACGCAGACGGGCCGGGCGGCCCGGCGAGGCTTTGCAACGCCGCAGACCGCCCGAGAGCGGGATGCCCGCGCCACGTAGGACTTGCTCAGCGTTGCCCTAAATCGCCACCAACTGGCGCACGCCTTTGGCCTGCATCTCGCTGCCCGGGCCGCTGGCGATGACCTCGCCACGCTCCATCACCACATAGCGGTCGGCCAGCGCCTCGGCGAAGTCGTAGTACTGCTCCACCAGCACGATGGCCATGTTGCCGCGGTCGGCCAGCATGCGGATCACGCGGCCGATGTCCTTGATGATGTTGGGCTGGATGCCTTCGGTGGGTTCGTCCAGGATCAGCAGCTTCGGCCCGGCCGCGAGCGCACGCGCGATGGCCAGTTGCTGCTGCTGCCCGCCCGAGAGGTCGCCCCCGCGGCGGCCCAGCATCTGCTTCAGGACCGGAAACAGCTCGAACAGCTCGGCCGGGATCGGCGTGCCGCCCTTCTTGGTCGCCAGCCCCATCTGCAGGTTTTCCTCGACCGTGAGGCGGCCAAAGATCTCGCGCCCCTGCGGCACGAATCCCATGCCCAGCCGGGCGCGCTCGTAGGGCGTGGCCCTGGTGATCGCGACGCCATCGAGCGTGACGCTGCCGCTCTTGATGGGCACCAGCCCCATGAGCGATTTCAGCAGCGTGGTCTTGCCCACCCCGTTGCGGCCCAGCACCACCGTGACCTGGCCCAGTTCGGCCTGCAAGCTCACGTTGCGCAGGATGTGGCTGCCGCCGTAGTACTGGTTGACGTCTTTGACTTCGAGCAGGCTCATGGTGTGTCCCGTTGGTGGCTCAACGGCCCAAATAGACTTCGATCACGCGTTCATCGGCCTGCACCTCGTCGAGCGTGCCTTCGGCCAACACAGCCCCATCACACAACACCGTGACCTTCTCCGAGATGGTGCGGATGAAGCCCATGTCGTGCTCCACCACCATCAGCGAATGTTGGCCCTTGAGCGTCAGGAACAGCTGCGCCGTGCGCTCGGTTTCTTCGTCGGTCATGCCGGCCACGGGTTCGTCCAGCAGCAAGAGCTTGGGGTCCTGCATCAGCAGCATGCCGATCTCCAGCCACTGCTTCTGCCCATGGCTCAGGTTGCCGGCCAAACGGGCCGCGCTGTCGGCGAGGTGGATGGTGGTCAGCACCTCGCCCAGACGGTCTTTCTCTTCGCCCGTGGGGCGGAACACCATGCTGTGGCGCACGCGCTTGTCGGTCGCCAGCGCGAGCTCCAGGTTCTCGTACACGCTGAGCTGCTCGAACACCGTGGGCTTCTGGAACTTGCGGCCGATGCCCATGGCGGCGATCTCCGCCTCGCGGTAACGCAGCAGATCGATGGTGCTGCCGAAGAACACCTGGCCTTTGTCGGGCCGGGTTTTGCCGGTGATGATGTCCATCATCGTGGTCTTGCCGGCGCCGTTGGGGCCGATGATGCAGCGCAGCTCACCGGGCGCGATGTCCAGGCTCAGGCCATTGATGGCCTTGAAACCGTCGAAGCTCACATGCACGTCTTCCAGGTACAGGATGCGGCCGTGCGTGGTGTCCACCGCGCCAGGCGTGTGGATGCGGCCGTAGACGGCGCTGCGGCCACCCGACTCGGTCTGACCCGGCACGCTCGCGGTCTGCAGTTTTTCAAAGCGCTGCGCGCCTTCTTCCATCAGGTCGGGCGTCATGCTTTCGCTCCACGGAATTTCTTCACCAACCCCACCACGCCCTGCGGCATCCACAGCGTGACCGCAATGAACAGCGCGCCCAGGAAATACAGCCAGTACTCGGGGAAGCTCACGGTGAGCCAGCTCTTGGCGCCGTTGACGATGAAGGCGCCGATGATGGGGCCGACCAGCGTGGCGCGGCCACCCACCGCGGCCCAGACCGCGATCTCGATGCTGGCGGCCGTGCTCATCTCGCCGGGGTTGATGATGCCGACCTGCGGCACGTACAGCGCGCCGGCGATGCCGCACATCACGGCCGAAATCGTCCAGATGGTGAGCTTGTAGGGCAACGGGTTGTAGCCGCAGAACATGACACGGCTCTCGGCATCGCGCACGGCCTGCAGCACACGGCCGAACTTGCTGCCCACCAGCCAGCGCGCCCACAGAAAAAAGACCAGCAGCGTCAGGCCGGTGATGACGAACAGCGTCATGCGCATGCCCTGCGTGGCGATGGGCATGCCCAGGATGCGCTTGAAATCGGTGAAACCGTTGTTGCCGCCCAGCCCGGTCTCGTTGCGGAAGAACAGCAGCAGCGCAGCGAAGGTGAGCGCCTGCGTGATGATGGAGAAATACACGCCCTTGATGCGCGAGCGGAAGGCGAAGTAGCCGAACACGAAGGCCACGAGACCCGGCACCAGCACGATCAGCAGCAGCGTGGCGATGAAGCTGTCGGAGAGCGCCCAGTGCCAGGGCAGTTCCTTCCAGTCCAGGAAGACCATGAAGTCGGGCAGCTCGCTCTTGTAGTTGCCATCGGTGCCGATCTGGCGCATCAGGTACATGCCCATCACGTAGCCGCCGAGCGCAAAGAACAGGCCGTGGCCCAGGCTGAGGATGCCGGTGTAGCCCCAGATCAAATCCATGGCCAGCGCGCAGATGGCGTAACACATGATCTTGCCCAGCAGGCCGACCATGTAGTCGGAAAGATGAAAGGCGCTGCCGGCCGGCACGAACAGGTTGAGCAGCGGCGCCACGGCGCAGACCACCAGCAGGGCCACGACGAAGGCGCTCCAGCCGGTGCGGGTGAGCAAGGGGCCGGCTTGCGGCAGCGTCACGGATGCGGGAACGGGAGGTGTGGACATGTTGGTCATGCTTCGGCACTCCGGCCTTTCATGGCGAATATCCCTTGCGGCCGCTTCTGGATGAAGACGATGATGAAGACCAGCACCGCGATCTTGGCCAGCACGGCGCCGGCCCAGCCTTCGAGCAGCTTGTTGAGAACGCCCAGGCCCAGCGCGGCGTACACCGTGCCGGCGATCTGGCCCACGCCGCCGAGCACCACCACCATGAACGAGTCCACGATGTAGTTCTGGCCCAGGTCGGGGCCCACGTTGCCGATCTGGCTGAGCGCGCAGCCCGCCAGCCCGGCCAGCCCTGAGCCCAACGCGAACGCATAGGTGTCGATGCGCGCGGTGTTCACGCCCATGCACGAGGCGATCGGCCGGTTCTGCGTGACGCCTCGCACGAACAGGCCCAGGCGCGTCCTGCCGATCAGCAGCGTCACGCCCACCAGCACCGCCACCGCGAAGCCGATGATGATGATGCGGTTCCAGGGCAGGCTGAGGTTGCCCATGAGGGTCACGCCGCCGCTCATCCAGCCCGGGTTTTCTACGCCCACGTTCTGCGCGCCAAACAGGCTGCGCACGCCCTGCATCAGAACCAGCGAAATGCCCCAGGTGGCAAGCAGCGTTTCCAGCGGCCGACCATAGAGGAAACGAATCACGGTGCGTTCCATCGCCGCGCCCACCAGGGCCGAGGCGATGAAGGCCAGCGGCATGGCCACCAGCAGGTACCAGTCGAACCACTGGGGCAGCGCTTCGCGAAAGAACGACTGCACCAGCCAGGTGGCGTAGGCGCCGATCATGATCAGCTCGCCGTGGGCCATGTTGATCACGCCCATGAGGCCGTAGGTGATGGCCAGGCCCAGCGCGGCCAGCAGCAGGATGCTGCCCAGACTGAGACCGGTGAAGGCCTGGCCCAGCGCGCTGCTGATGGCCAGCGAGCGGTCCAGCGCGGCCAGCGAAGCCTTCAACGCGGCCTGGACCGGCGCGCGCTCTTCGGTTTCCAGCCGCTGCAGCAGCAGCGGGCGCACGATGGCCTGGCGCGCCTCGCCCAGCTTTTCGGCCGCGGCCAGGCGCTGGGCCTCGTCTTCACTGGCCAGTAGCACGGCGGCCCGCGCGAGCTCCAGCGTCTGGCGCGCCTGCGCGTCCAGCTCGCCGGCCAGGGCCTTGTCGATCAGCGGCAGCTGCGAGGCGTCGGGCTCGTCGAAGGCGTTGCGCTGCAGGCTCTGGGCCGCTTCACGCTGGCGCTCGGGCGGCGCGCCAAACAGCTGCATGCCCGCCAGCGCCGTTTCCATGGCGCTGCGCAGGCGGTTGTTGACCATCACGTCTTCGGCCTCTTCGGGCACGCTGGCCAGGGCCTCGCCGGTCACGGCGTCCACCGCGCTCTCGCCCTGCACCATGAGCACCCGCTCACCGACCAAGCGCACGCGCTCGTCGGCCATGGCCTGGATCAGGGCCGCGGCCTTGTCATCGCTGCCGGACGCCAGGCGGTTCAGGGTGGTGATGCGGTCGTCCGTCTCGCCCGCCACCAGCGCCAGCGCGTCGGCCGGCGTGAGCGCATGGGCGGCACCCAGCCACATCCACAGTGCGAGGCCCAGCCCCCAACAGCGGAGCCAATGAATCGTCATGTCTATTCCCAAAAGCAAAAACCGATGGCGCGCCAACCACGAGATGTGGTCCTGAAGAGAGGCCCCTTCACGCGTGCCCCTCACCCCAACCCTCTCCCCAAAGGGGCGAGGGAGCAAGAAGACCTCGCCACGCGCGAAGTGCCTCCCTCCAGAGGCATCAAGGGTCCAGCTCTGCCGGCCCGAGATGCCGTCCCCCCTCCCAGCGCCGAAGGCGCGCCAGAGAGGGGGGAAGCCGCGTCAGCGGCGCAGGGGGGTGCTCACTTCACCATCGGCATGTTCTTCTTGCCCTTGTTTTCGGCGATGTAGTCGCTCCACGGATCGGCGACCACCGGGCCCGGCGTCTTCCACACCACGTTGAACTGGCCGTCGGCCTTCACTTCACCGATGAACACCGGCTTGTGCAGGTGGTGGTTTTCCTTGTCCATGGTGGACGTGAAGCCACC